>Ga0187893_10002007_pt1 | contig 46152 bp, 32 predicted proteins | sample MA1701074metaG_FD_139574 | JGI IMG/M metagenome (GOLD analysis project Ga0187893, IMG submission 139574) | White microbial mat communities from a basaltic lava cave in the Kipuka Kanohina Cave System on the Island of Hawaii, USA - MA170107-4 metaG ... | reverse complement strand
TCGTCCGGCCGGCCGCTTCCTCGACGTGTCCACCGACACGACTGCGTCGCGGCCGTCCGAACTCCTTGCGGCTGGTGCACATCCCGCACTCTCGGCTGGCGGTTCATGAATAGGTCGGGCTAGAGGTCGTACCAGACCGCCGGCGCGTCGCCGATGAAGGCCAGCATCGTCCTTCGCCAGACCCGGTTCGTGCCGAGCCTGAACGTGTGGATCGGGTTACGGTCGTCGGTCAGGACGGGGCCGTGAAGCGCGCCGAGCGGGTGCTCGTGGGCGAGGATCAACCGCGCGCCCGGGCTCGCCTCGTCCGCGCCCGAGAGCGCGAGCGGGGACTCCGAGGCCACGAGCACGAGCGTGGCGAGCCCGCCGGCGTCGGTCCCGTCGCTGAACGCGCGCACGTGCGGGAACACGGCGCGCAGCGTCGCGGCCACCGCCGGCAGGTCGCGGCCGCCCGGGATGGTGGTGTAGTTGATCGCGAGCAGGCCCCCGGGAGCCAGCCGCCGCCGCGCCGCTTCGAACGCCTCGCGCGTGAACAGGTGTGCGGGGACGTCCTCGCCGAGGAAGGCGTCCATGAGCACGAATTCGAAGCGCCCGCGGTCGCGCCGGAGGAACGCCCGCCCGTCCGCGATGCGGACGCGCCCGGGCGCGAGCGCGAGCCCGAAGTGCCGGCGCGCCACCTGCTCGACCCGCGGGTCCAGCTCGACGGCGGTCACCCGGACCCCCGCGTCCTCCAGCAGCCGGACCAGCTCGCCGGCGCCGAGCCCGACCACCAGCGCCGAGGGCTGCGCCGCATCCGGCCGCCGCAGGCGCGGGAGCGCACCCAGGAACGCGAGGTAGGGGTGCGGCTCCTGGGCGGCATCGAGCGCGACGTAGTTCTGGCCGATCCCGTCCACGGTCAGGAGCCGGTGGGTGGCGGTCTCGATCACGCGCAGGCTGCCGTAGAAGCTCGGCACGCTGGCGACGACGCGGACCGCGTCCGCCGGCCCGGGCGGCCGCCCGCGCCGGAGCGCCGGAGCGGCGGCGACGATGGCGATCAGCCCGAGAACCGCGCCCTGGCGCCGGCGCGCGGCGAGCAGGCCCGCGGCCGCGATCGCCGCGAGCGTGGAGCCGGTCAGCCACAGGATCGCGCGCAGGCCGAGGTTCGGGACGAGCACGAAGCCCGCGGCCAGGGCCCCGAGCAGGCTCCCCACGGTGGACACCGCGAAGACGAGGCCGCTCGCGCTCCCGACCTCACCCGCCGGCGGCCGCGAGAGGCGGATCGCGAACGGCGTCACCCCGCCGAGGAGCGCGAGCGGGACGCCGAACAGGCCCACCGCCGCGAGCAGCACGCCGAGGCGGGCATCCAGCGGCTCGGTCGCGCGCAGCACCGCGGGGGCCAGCATCGGGATCGCGAGCACGGCGAGGCCGGCGAGCAGGATGCCGCCGTGGAAGCGCGCGGGGTCCGGGTGGCGGTCCGCGACCCGCCCGCCGGCCCAGTAGCCGAGCGAGAGCGCGGCCAGCGTCACCGAGATCATCGCGCTCCAGGTGTGGAGGCCGCTCCCGTAGAGCGGCGAGACGACCCGCGCGCCGGCGATCTCGACGACGAGCACGCACGCGCCCGTCACGAACACGGTCGGAAGGACGAGGCCCTGCCCCCGTGCCGGCTCGGCGGGCGCGGACGGCGGCGTGCGGCTCACCCGCGCCGCCGCACGCTCACCGCGTCGCCCTCGCCGAGCCCCAGGCGCTCCGCCGCGTCGCCGCCCACCTGCGCGATCTCCAGCCGGCCGCTCGAGCCGAGGATCGCCACCAGCGTGCCGACCGGGGCGTCGCCGTACGAGCGGGCGGGGCCCGCGATACGGCGGCCGAGGACGCTCACCTCGAACTCGTTGTCCGGGGCACCCGCGCCGAACGCCGCCTCGAGACTCCCGGCAGTGAGGTCGGTGAGCGCATTGCCGAAGTGGTCGAGGAACACGACGCGCCCGACGAGCGAGTCGCCCTCGCGGCGGGGCGGCGGCGCCGTGAGCCGCACCGGGTCCGCGACCGGGGGCCCCAGCGCGGCGAGCCGCTCGCCCCTCGCCAGCGCCGCGGCCACGGGCGCGAACACGTCGCGTCCGTGGAAAGTCCGGCTCACCGGCGCGCGGAAGTGCCGGGTCTCGGTGATCGCCCGCACCTCGGCCCCGGGCGCGGCGAGCGCCCATTCGAGGAGCCCGTTGTCCGGTCCCACGAAGAGTTGCCCGCGCGCCGCCACGGCGAGCGCGCGGCGGTCGGTCCCGACGCCCGGGTCCACGACGGCCAGGTGCACGGTGCGCGCGGGGAAGTCGGGCGCCGCCGCCTCCAGAATGAACGCGCCACGGCCCACGTTCCCGGGCGGCACGGTGTGCGCGAGGTCCACCACGTGCGCCTCGGGCGCCCGCTCGTGGATCACGCCATGCACGACGCCCACGAACCAGTCCTCGTGGCCGAAGTCCGAGAGGAACGTGACGACGGGGCGCGCGCTCATGCGGCGGACGTTAGCACCGTGCCTGGTCGAGCCGCCCGCTCCGGTCGCGCGCGAGCATCGGCTCGAGGAGCGCCCAGGCTCCGTCCACGGTCAGGCGCGTGAGACAGCGGAGATCGTCGCAGATGTCGCGGTCGCACGGCGAGCACTCGACGCGGGCGTAGTACGCGCGGTGGCCGTCCGACCCGGGGTAGGGGAAGAACATCGCCGGGCGGTTGCGGCTCATGAGCCCGAGCGTGGGTGTGCCGGCCGCGACGGCGGTGTGGACGGGGCCCGTGTCGCCGCACACGAACGCCGCGCACAGCGACTGGAGCGCCACGAAGCGCGCGAGCGGCCAGCCTTCCACGAGCTTCGCGCGCTCGGGCGGGAGCGGGGCGAGCACCTCGCCGGCCGTGTCGGCCTCGCCGGGTCCCGCGGTCACGAGCACGACCAGATCCGCGTGCGCCTCGAGCGCGCGTCGCGCGAGCTCGGTGAATCGCTCCGGCGCCCAGCGTCGCGTGGGCCAGCGCGCCCCCGGGTGGAGGCCCACGAGCCGGGCGTGGTGGGGTACACCGAGCGCGCGGAGCGCCGCACGCGCCCCGGCGCGCGCGGCCTCGCCGATCGCGAGCCGCGGCGAGACGTCCCCGGCCGGGACGGGCCAGCCCAGCGCCGCCACCGAGGCGGCGTGGAACGCGGAGGAAGACAGGACACGCGGGCGCGCGTGGTGGGTGTAGAGCGCCGAGCGCCAGTCCTTGTCCGGGTAGCCCACGCGCACCCGGGCGCCCGAGGCGCGCGTCCACAGCGCGCTCCGCGGGTTGCAGAAGAAGTCGAACGCCACGTCGGGCGCGAAAGCACGCAGCCGGCGGACGAGCGCAGCGGTCTCGCCCAGCGACGGCCGCGCGGGGACGGCGATCACCTCGGTGAAGCGCGGGTCGCCCTCGAGGAGCGGGGCGAGCGGTGCCTCGGTCAGGTAGGCGGCGCGCGCACCCGGGCAGGCTGCGAGCGCCGCGTCCACGGCGGGGAGCGTCAGACAGACGTCCCCGAGGAAGCGCGGGCGGACGAACAACATCCGCCGGACGTCCACGGTCGGGACTGGCTTCACGGGCGGGCCTCGCGCAAGATGGAGGGACCGTACCCAACGGCCCCACGGGCCGCCAACCGCGAGGAGCGCCATGAGCCCCGACCGCGAACCCGAGCCCGGACTCGAGACCCGCGCCGTGCATGGCCCGCACCTGGGCGCACCGGGCGCGATGAGCACCCCCATCGTCCACAGCGCCACGTTCTCGTTCGAGTCGCTGGACGCGATGGTCGCCGCGCAGGAGGAGAAGAGCGCGGGCTCGTTCTACCAGCGCCAGGGCCACCCCACGATCCATGCCACAGAGCAGCGGCTCGCCGCACTGGAGGGCGCCGAGGCCGCGCTCCTCTTCCCGTCCGGCATGGGAGCGATCTCGACCACGTTCCTCGCGCTGCTCCGGAGCGGCGACCACGTCGTGTGCGTGGACCCCTGCTACGGCGGCACCCAGGCGTTGCTCGCCTGGGGGAAGGCGCGCTTCGGCTGGGACCACACGTTCGTGGACGGGCGCCGGCCGGAGACCTGGCCGGCGGCGTTCCGCGCGAACACGCGGCTCCTGCATCTCGAGTCCCCCATCAACCCCACGCTCGCCTGCTTCGACATCGCGCACGTGGCCCGGCTCGGCCACGAGCGCGGCGCGGTGGTGACCATCGACAACACGATCGCCTCGCCCATCGGGCAGCAGCCGCTCGCACTCGGCTGCGACGTCGCGCTCTACTCCGCCACCAAGTCGCTCGGCGGCCACAGCGACCTGCTGGCCGGCGTCGCCACCGGCTCGCGCACAGCACTCGAGCCCGTGTACGAGGCGCGCAAGACGTTCGGGCCGATCGCCGAGCCGACCATGGCGTGGATGCTCGAGCGGAGCTTGAAGACGCTGCCGCTGCGCGTGCGGGCCGCGAACGCGAACGCGCTCGAGCTGGCGCGCCGGCTCGGCGGCCACGCCGAGGTGGCGCAGGTCTTCTATCCCGGTCTGCCGGAGCACCCGAGCCACGCGATCGCGGCGCGCCAGATGCACGAGGGCTTCGGCCCGCTGCTCTCGTTCGACGTGCGCGGCGGCGCCGACGCGGCGCTTCGCGTGGTGAACGCGCTGCGGCTGATCCGCCACGGGGCCAGTCTCGGCGGCGTGGAGTCGCTGGCCTCGCTCGCGGCGCACACCTCGCATAAGATGATCGGTCCCGAGGGCCGCCGGCGCGCCGGCATACCGGAGGGCCTCGTGCGCGTGTCCGCCGGGATCGAGAGCGTGGACGACCTGTGGGCGGACCTGCGGCAGGCGCTCGGCCGGGCGGCGGTCGTCCGGGCCTGACGCCGCCGCGCGGCGGCGCGCTTCGCCATCGCGAGCCGTGGCCCGGCGCCCCGCGCGCGGTGATTTCACGGGCGCGGGACGTTTCCCGATCCGGTCGCGTACCGGCGACGGCGCGGCCCGTGCTATGCTCCGCCGCGCTTTGCCCGTCACCCGGACCCCCCGCTGGAGGTCGCCCGTGAAGTGTCCTTCCGCGGCGCTGCTCGTGCTGGCCGCGCTCGCCCTGGCCACCCCGGCCGCCGCCGCGCCCGCCCCCGCCGCCAGGCCTGCCGCGCCCGCCGTGACCGACTCGCTCGGCATCCTCGAGCGGGCCGTGGCGCGCGACTCGAGCAGGTTCGACAACCTCTACCGGCTCGGCATCATGTATCTGGACCGGGAGCGGAACGACGAGGCGGCGCGCGTGTTCGCGCGGGCGCACAAAGCGCGGCCGAAGGACGTGAAGGTGCTCGTGAACCTGGGCGTGGCGCTGGACAACCTGGGCCGCGCCGACGAGGCGCAGGGGTTCTACCGCCAGGCCATCGCCGTCTCGCCCGACGACTCGCTCGCGAGCTGCCGGCTGGCCACGTCGCTCTACGCCCAGGGCAGGCACGCCGAGTCCGTGAACCAGCTCCGCGCGCTGATCGCCAGACAGCCGCACTCCTACTGCGCCTTCTTCACCATGGGCGTGGCGTTCGCCGACGCCGGGCTCTACCGCGACGCGATCCGCATGTGGAAGAAGGTGATCGAGATCGCGCCCGGCTCGGCCGAGGCGCAGAGCGCGAAGGAGAGCATCGACGTGCTGGAGCGGTTCCTGGCCGGACAGTGACGGCCGGGCCGGGGCGGCCGTGGCCGGCCCCGGGCGCCCCGGCGCGGAGCCTGACCATGCCGGACACGATCTACCTCGACCACAACGCCTCCTCGCCGGTTCGCCCGGAGGTCGTCGAGGCCATGGAGCGCGCGCTGCGCGACCTGGGCGCGAATCCCTCGAGCGCGCACCGCGAGGGCCAGCGCGTGCGGGCGGCCGTGGAGCACGCGCGCGAGCAGGCCGCCGCGCTCGTGGGCGCGAAGCCCGGCGAGCTGGTGTTCGTCTCGGGCGGCACCGAGGGCGACCACCTCGCGATCGTCGGGGGCGCCTGGGCGCAGCGCGCGCGCAGCCGGCACGTGGCGTTCGCCGCGATCGAGCACCACGCCGTGCACGGCGCCGCCGAGGTGCTCGAGCGGCTCGGCTGGGCGCATTCGGTGCTCCGCTGCGAGCCGAGCGGGCTCACGCCGCCCGACGCGGTGAACGATCTGCCCGCGGGCGTGAGCGTGCTCTCGCTCATGCTCGCGAACAACGAGACCGGCGTGGTGCAGCCGGTGGCGGCGCTCGCCGCGCGCGCCCGGGCGCGCGGCATGCGCGTGCACTGCGACGCGGTGCAGGGCGCGGGCAAGGTGGCCCTGGACGTGGCGGCGCTGGGCGTGGACTACCTGGTGTTCTCGGGGCACAAGTTCGGCGGGCCCAAGGGCGCGGGCGCGCTGGTCGTGCGCGAGGGCGCGCCGCTCGAGCCGCTCTTCCGCGGCAGCCCGCAGGAGCACGGCCGCCGCGGCGGCACCGAGAACGTGCCCGGCATCGTGGGCCTCGGCGTGGCGTCCGAGCTCGCCGCACGCGAGCTGGCCGGGGAGTCCGCGCGGCTGCTCGCGCTCCGCCGCCGGTTCGAGGCCGGGCTCCGCCGGGAGATCCCCGACGTGGTCGTGCACGGCGCCCAAGCACCGCGGCTCCCGAACACGGTGAACGCCTCGTTCCCGGGCGCGCGCTCCGACATGATGCTGCTGGCGCTGGACGCGCGCGGGGTCGCCGCCTCGGCCGGCGCGGCGTGCGCGAGCGGCGCGGTGGAGCCCTCGCCGGTGCTCGCCGCCATGGGCGTGCCGCGCGAGCTGGCGGTCTGCGCCGTGCGCTTCTCGTTCGGCCGCAGCACCGGCGAGGACGCGGTGGACCGCGCGGTCACGGCCATCGCCGAGGCGGTGCGCGCGGTGCGCTCGGCCGAGGGGGCGGTCTCGTGAGCCGGCTGCGCGTCCTCGCCGCGATGAGCGGGGGCGTGGACTCGGCGGTCGCGGCCGCGCTCCTCGCCGAGCAGGGCCACGACGTCACAGGGGTCACGCTGCGGCTCGCCTGCTACGGGAAGACCCCGCTTTCGCCGCGCGCCTGCTGCACGCTCGACGCGATCGACGAGGCCCGGCGCGTCGCCATGAGGATGTCCTTCCCGCACCACGTGGTGGACGCCGAGCAGGTGTTCCGCGAGCGCGTGCTGCAGCCGTGGGTCGAGGGCTACGCGGACGGGCGCACGCTCTACCCGTGCGCCGCCTGCAACCAGCACCTCAAGTTCGGCGATCTCGTGCGGCGCATGGAGCTGGCCGCGGCCGACCGGCTCGCGACCGGCCACTACGCCCGGGTCGTGCGCGAGCCCGACGGCTCGTGGGGCCTCCATCGCGCCCGCGACGCGGCCAAGGACCAGAGCTACGCGCTCGCGCTCATCCCGTACGCGGTGCTCGGGCGCACGCTCCTCCCGCTCGGCGGGCTGGCGAAGTCCGAGGTGCGCGCGCACGCGTGGCGGCTCGGGCTCGCGGTGTGGGACAAGCCCGAGAGCCAGGACCTGTGCTTCGTGCCGGACGGCGACTACGCGGGCTACATCACGCGCACGCTGGGGGAGACGCGCGGCAGCGAGCCGGGCGCGTTCGTGGACGAGCGCGGCCGCGTGCTCGGCCGGCATCGCGGCATCGTCCACTACACGGTCGGGCAGCGGAAGGGCCTTGGGATCGCCGCGTCCGGGCGGTTGTTCGTGCTCGCGATCGACGCCGCCGCGAACACCGTCACGCTCGGCCCCCGGCACTCGCTCGAGCGCCCGGGGCTCGTGACCGAGCGCGTGAACTGGCTGCTGCCGGCGCCGCCAGCGCCAGGCGCGCGCGCGCGCGTACACATCCGCTACGGCCACGAAGGCGCGGCGGCGACGCTCCACCCGAATCCGGACGGCACGCTCGAGGCGCGCTTCGACGCCCCGCAGGCGGCGGTGACGCCGGGCCAGCTCGCCGTCTTCTACGACGGCGAGCGCTGCCTGGGCGGAGCGCCGATCCGGTGCGCGCTCGGGGGCGCGGGCCACGACGCGGCGACTGAGCCGGGCGCGCACGCGCCGGCCGCCTCCGCCGCCGGCGCCGCATGAGCGCGCTCGAGACGCGCGCGCTCGACCACTGCCTCGCCTGCGGCTCGCGCCGGCTCGCGCGCGCCGGGATGCGCTACGAGTGGGAAGGCGGCCGCTTCCCCGCGACGCGCTGCCGCGTGTGCGGCATGATCTTCCTCGCGATCCAGCCCGCGGGCCGCACGCTCGCCGCGATGTACTCGGCCGGCTATTTCGAGCAGGACTTCCGCTGCGGGCGGAGCGAGGCCGCGGCCGGCGACGAGACCGCGTTCCGGGCCGAGAACGACGGGCTCCTCGACCGCTTCGAGGCCTGGCGCGGCGAGGCGCGGCTCCTCGACGTGGGTTGCGCCGAGGGGCTGCTGCTCAAGCGCGCGCGCGAGCGGGCCTGGCGGACGACCGGGGTGGAGTTCTCGGCCGACGCCGTGGCGAAGGCGCGCGCGCTCGGCCTCGACGTGCGCCAGGGCGCGCTCGCCGACGCGGCGCTGCCGGAGGGCTCGTTCGACGTGGCCTACCTGGGCGACGTGCTGGAGCACGTGCCCGACTGCCGCGCCACGCTCGCCGAGGTCCTGCGCGTGCTCGCCCCGGGCGGCCACGCCGTGATCCGCGGCCCCATCACCACCCACTCGCTCGCGCGGCGGCTCGGGCTCGCGCTCCACCGCGCGGTCGGGCGCGAGATCGTGCTGCGCGAGCCGCCCTACCACCTGTGGGAGTTCCGGCCGCGCCCGCTCGCGGACCTCGTCCGACGCGTCGGGCTGGAGGTGGTGTCGCTCGAGCAGAGCAAGATCCCGCCCGGCCGCCCGCACGGCCGGAAGAGCGCGCTCCAGGCGCTGGTCATGGGGCTCCTCGACCGCGTGAACCTGCCGCTCACCCGGACGTTCAACGTGCTGGGGGACCGGGCCTTGCTCGTGGCCCGCCGGCCGCTGCGCTGACGCCGCCCGGCGGCCGGGAGCGGGGCCGCGGCGGCCCCCGGCGGCCAAGTCGGGGCTTGACCCGGGCGCTCCGCGGGTGAATCCTCGTCCTCGGTCCGGACCGGGCATCCCGCCCCACGAGGCCCGCATGTCAGTGTTCCCGCCCCAGCCCGCCCTCCGGCGCACGGCGCTCGCCGTGCTCCTCCTCGCCGCGGCCGGCGCCGCGCCCGCCGCGGAGCCGCCGCCCCCGCCACCGCCGGTCGAGCCTCCCGCCGTCGTGGACCCGAACGCGCTCGGCTTCATCCAGCGCGTGATCATCGGCACGCCGCCGCCCGGCTGCGACGGCTGCCCGCCGCGCGTCTGCGCGGACCGACCCTACCCGGTCACGATCTCCGGCGTGCTCCCGCACTCGTGCATCACGTTCCGCGGCTTCCGCGAGCTGCCGGTGGCGGCCCCGTTCACCGTGCTCGCCGCCGAGTTCAAGGCCGACACGTGCAGCGGGATCTGCCTGGACGTCGAAGTGCCGTTCTCCGCGACGGTGACGATGTCGCCTTCGGTGGCGGGCGCGAACTCCTTCCACCTCTTCCACTTCACGCGCGGCTGTCCGGACTCCAGCCTGGGGGAGACGCTCACGCGCATCTACGCCTACACGGTCGAGCCCGCGTGCGACGAGCCGCCGCCCCCGCCGCCGCCGCTCGACTCGCTCGTCCGGCGACTGGTCCGCTTCGAGGTCACCCCGGACCCGCGCTGCCCGGAGGACTCGCTCGTGCTGGAGATGGTCAAGAACGGCTGCCCGCCGTGCCTGGACCTGGTCTCGCTCGAGTTCGTGCCGGTCCACTTGCGGCATCCGACGACCGGCGGCATCCGCGCGCGGGTGGACTGGCGCGTGCCGTGCGCCGAGCTCGTCTGCTGGCCCGACACCCTGCGACTCGGCCTCGGCCGCTTCGCGGCGGGTCACCACCTAATCGGCGTGGACGTGGACGTGTACGTGCTGCGCGAGCCGGACCCGGACACGGTGGTGTCCTTCCGCCGTGAGGTGACGTTCGACGTCCGCCGCGCGTGTGATTCCGCGGCCTGTGTCTTCCCGTTGCTCGGGACCGCGCGCGATGCGCGCGCCTGCGCGCTCGAGGTGGCCCCCGGCAAGCGCGCCCCGCTCACGCTCCTCTCGAGTTCGCGCGCCGATCTGGGCGGGCTCCAAGGGCGGCTCGAACTCCCGGAGCCGTTCCGCGTGGTCGGCGTGCGGTCGCCCGCCGGGCTGCCTCGCGTCCACGTGTCGTGGATCGCGGACGGCCGTGGCGCGCGTTACCTGCTGTTCACGAGCGACGGCCAGGTCATCCCCGCGGGCCGCTCGCGTGTGCTGGAGGTGGACGTCGAGGCGGACGCCTCGGCCCCGCTCGGAGCGCACGGCGGCCTCGTGGCGTGGGTGGAGCTGGCGTCCGGGCCGGCGGGCGAGGAGATCCCGCTCTGCGACATCTCGAACCTCCGCCTGGCCCCGATCCCGCTCTGCGTGGGGACGCCCGCCGACTCGTGCGACGCGAACGGCGACGGTCGGGCGGACGTGCGCGACCTGGTGCTCATGACGCGCTGCTTCCGGCTCGAGCTGCCGGCCGGCGACAGCGCGGCGGTCTGTCGCGACTGCAACGGCGACGGCGCGTTCACGTTCGCCGACCTGTGGTGCTGCGCACGCCACATCCTGCGCGGGCCGTTCGTGCCGCGCGACAGCGTGCGCGTGGACGGCTCGGTGCGCGTGAGCCTGGCTCCGCTCGAGCGCTGGGGCGAGGGCTGGCTCGTGCGGGTGCGGGTCACGGGCGCCGAAGGCGTGGCCGGCGCGATGCTGCGGCTGCGCTACCCGGCGGCGCGCTGGCGCGCCGACATCCCGGTGTTCGTGGCCCCGGCCCGGACGGCTGCGACGTCCGAGGGCTGGCTTCCGCTCATCGACCACGAAGAGCCGGGCGTGGTGCACGTGGGGGGGCTCCGGTTCGGGGACACCGCGCCCGCCGAGGTGGAGTTCCTGTTCGGCCTCACGCCGACCGGCACGCCGGAGGCGGCGGACCGGCTCGTGGCCGAGGGCGCGGACCTGGTCGCGCCCGACGGCACGGTGCTGACGCCGTCCGCGCCGCTCCCGGACGTGTCGCTGCTCACCGCGGAGCCGCCCGGCGCGATCGCGCTCGGGCTGCCGACGCCCAATCCGTTCACGGGCTCGACCCGCTTCAGCGTGAGCCTGCCGCGCGAGGCCGCGGTGGACCTCTCGGTGCACGACCTCGCGGGGCGGCGGGTGGCCACGCTCGGGAGCGGGCGGCTGCCGGCCGGCCGGCGCGACTTCACGTGGTCCGGCGCGGGTGTGCGGGACGGGCTCTACTTCGTGCGGCTCACGGTGGACGGGCGCACGTACACGAGCCGGGTGGCGCTGCTGCGCGACGGCCGCTGACGGGCTCGCGAGACGACCCGGAGCGGGCGGCGCGGGGGAGACCCCGCGCCGCCCGCGCCTTTGACACGCCTCGCGCCGCGTCCCTACGGTGGCCGGATGGCGACGGACCGTGCCCCCGCGGTGGAGACGCGCGCGCTCCGCCGCGTGTTCAAGGGAGCGCGCGGCGGCGCCGCGGTCGTGGCGCTGGACGCGGTCGGGCTGCGCATCGAGCGGGGCGAGGTGTTCGGCCTGCTCGGCCCGAACGGCGCCGGCAAGACCACCTGCATCAAGATCCTCAACACGCTCCTCTACCCCACGAGCGGTGAGGCGCGCGTGGCCGGGCACGACGTGGTGCGCGAGGCGGCCGAGGTGCGCCGCCGGATCGGGCTCGTCTCGGGCGGCGAGAACTCGGGCTACGGCATCTTGACGGTGCGCGAGTGCCTGTGGATGTTCTCGCAGTTCTACGGCGTGCCCGCGGCCGAGGCGGGGCCGCGCGTGGACCGCCTGCTCGAGGCCGTGGGCCTCTCCGACCTCTCGCGCACGCTCATCAACCGGCTCTCCACCGGACAGCGCCAGCGCATGAACTTCGCGCGCGGCTTCGTCTCGGACCCCGAGATCCTGTTCCTGGACGAGCCCACGCTCGGCATGGACGTGAACGCGGCCCGCCGGCTGCGCGCGTTCGTGCTGGAGTGGGTGCGCGAGCAGCCGGACCGCACGGTGCTGCTCACCACGCACTACATGGCCGAGGCCGACGAGCTGTGCGACCGCATCGCGATCATCGACCTGGGCCGGGTGCTGGCCTGTGACACGCCCTCGGCGCTGCGTCGCGCCGTGGAGGGCGGGCAGCACGTGGAGTTGGAGGTGCTCGGTGCCCCCGAGGGCCTCGCCGAGGTGGACGGTCTGCCGGTGGCATGGGGCGCGCCGCACCCCGAGCGTGGCACGCACACGCTCAAGCTGCGGCTCGCCGACGGCGGGCGGCTGCCGCTGCTGCTGCGCGCGCTCGAGGCGCGCGGGATAACCGTGCGCGGGGTCTCGACGCGCGAGACGAGCCTCGAGGACGCGTTCATCGCGATCGTCGGGCGCGGGCTCGAGGAGGGCGAGGCGCCCTCGTGAGCGGCATGGGAGCCTCGCCCGCGCGCACCCGCAACACCGGGCCGCGGCTGTTCCTCCAGGCCATGGCCGCACGCGCCTACGTGCGCATCATGGGTTCGCTGCGCGAGCCCACCTGGATCGTCTCGGACGCCGTGTTCCCCAACCTGGGCATGTGCGCGTTCGTGCTGCTCTACCGGGCGCTCGACGCGCCGCGCTCGTACGAGGCGCTCGCGCTCGTGGGCGGCGTGCTCACCACCTACTGGATCAACGTCGTCTGGGGCATGGGCGCGCAGCTCTACTGGGAGAAGCAGTCCGGGCAGCTCCAGCTCTACTTCGCGGCGCCCTGCTCGCGCATGGCGATCCTCTCCGGGATGGCCGTGGGCGGCCTCGCCGCCACGATGCTGCGCTCGCTCGTCGGCGTGGCGCTCGCGGTGTGGGTGTTCCGGATCGAGGTGGCGCCGTTCTCGCCGTGGGCGCTCGCCGGCGTGTTCGTGCTCACGATGGTGGCGCTCTATGCCATGGGCATGATGCTCGCGAGCCTGTTCCTGCTCTATGGGCGCGAGGCCTGGCACACGGCGAACGCGCTGCAGGAGCCGGTCTACTTCCTCTCCGGCCTCTACTTCCCGATCCGCTCGCTCGGGGCGCTGGGCGTGGTGGCCGCCGGCGTGCTGCCGTTGACCCTCGGCACCGACGCGATCCGCCAGGTGCTGCTCGGCCCGGCGGCGCGGGGCCTGCTGCCGCTGCCGCTCGAGGCGCTGGCCCTGGCGGGTTTCGGGGTGGTGTTCCTGTGGCTCGCGAGCCTCTCGCTCGCCCACCTCGAGACGCTCGCCAAGCGCGAGGGGAGGCTCACCCAGCGATGGCAATGACCCTGGGGGCGCTGCGCGCCTCGATCGTGCGCGCTCGCACCGCGGCGTGGCTCGGCTGGCAGGTGGAGGCCAACTGGGCCGACCCGGTGCTGTTCGCGATCTACGTCCTGGCGCGGCCGCTCGCCACCGCGCTCATCCTCGCGCTCATGTTCCGGGCCGTGAGCGGGCACGGCGCAGACGCGGGGGTGTTCGTGGGCTTCTACGTCGCGAACGCGTTCCACGCCTACGTGAACACCGTCCTCGTCGGCATGGGCTGGGTGGTGTTCGAGGAGCGTGAGGAGTACGAGACGCTCAAGTACGTCTACGCCTCGCCGGTGGGGATGTTCACGTACCTGGCCGGGCGCTCGCTCGTCAAGTTCGCGCTCGCCACGGTGAGCGTGCTGGTGACGCTGGCCGTGGGCTGGTGGCTGCTCGGCGTGCGCTGGGACTGGGCCGCGGTCCAGTGGCTGCCGCTCGCCGCCTCGCTCACGGCGGGGCTCGCCTCGACGCTGTTCTTCGGCTTCCTGCTCGCGGGCTGGTCGCTGGTGCTCGCGCGCGCGGCGATGGTCGCGCTCGAGGGCACGGCGCTGGCCTCGTACCTCCTGTGCGGCGTCATCTTCCCCGTGGACCTGCTGCCGCGGCCGCTCCAGGCGGTGTCGCTCTCGCTGCCGTTCACGTGGTGGTACGAGGCGCTGCGCCGCTTCCTCGCCGGGCAGGGCGGAGACTCCGCGGCACGCGGGTCCGGGCTCATGCACGGCTTCACCGACAGCCAGGTGCTGCTCGGGCTCGGCGCCATGACGATCGTGTTCGCGCTGCTCGCGCGCTGGGGCTACTTTGCGTTCGAGCGCCGCGCCCGCGCGCTCGGCCGGCTCGACCAGACGACGCTGTTCTAACGCACGCTCCGGATGGGCCGACTTCGCCCCGCAACGCCGCGCGCTGCATCCCGCAAGGCGCGGGGGAGCACACCCCGCGCGTCCGCGTCCGGCCGGCTCGTGCTGGCTTTCACTTGCGGTGCCGAACCCGTTGCGGAGCTTGTGGCGCGGCGATTGCAGTGACCTTCGCGCTGCCCCGCGCCGTCTCCGGGGCCCTCGTCCGCGTCTGCCGTCCCGACCCGACCCCAGGGGATCGAAATTGCCCATCGCGTTCCTGCTCGCCGCCTGCGTGCTGGCCACGGCCGCCGGGCCCGCCACCGCCGAGGACCTGGCGGCGCCTTCGCTCACGTTCAGCAACGCCGCCCCGGTCGCCGCCGCCGCCGAGCCGAGGTCGCGCGTCTCGAACGGGAACAAGGCGCCGGACTTCCAGTACCAGTCCTACGACGAGCTCTGGCAGCACCTGCACAATCTGCTCGACCATGGCGACGTGCTGCTCGTCTTCGGGGCGAGCGACGTGGACCTGCGCACGCTGGAGCGCGAGCGTGAGACCCTGCTCAAGGGCGGCGTCACGCCGCTGGCCGTGGTCGAGAGGAGCGAGCGCGACGTGTGGGCTTCGGTGCGCCGGCTCGGGCTCACGTTCAGCCTGCTCGCGGATCCGCGCGGCGCGATCGGACTCCAGTACGGCGTCTACGAGCCCGGGCTCGCGCGGTCGCGCACCGCGTGGTTCCTGATCGACCGCAAGGGTCGTGTGCGCCAGAGCGGCGACGGCATGCCGTCGCAGTCGTGGCCGTCGCTCGCCGCGATGGCGCTCGGGCGGCAGGTCCCGGGCACGCAGGCGGCCGCGAAGCGCTGACCGCCGTCCGCGGCCGCCGGCCAGGGTCGCCCGAGCCCGGGCCGCGGCGCGCGTCGCCGCGGGCGCCGGAGTTGCGGCCGTGGTCCGCGCACGCTAACTTGGCCGGCCCGGTGACAGGGTGTGGGGCCCCGCGGACCACCCGATCCACCTGCCGCGACCCCGGCACGCATTGAGCGCGCGCCGGCGCTTGACTATAGTCCGTCGTTCGGACGGACACGCGGAGGGATGGCCGAGTGGTTTAAGGCGACGGTCTTGAAAACCGTTGAGCGAAAGCTCCGTGGGTTCGAATCCTACTCCCTCCGCCAGGACCTTACGGAGTGGTGGCCGAGAGGCTGAAGGCGGCGGTTTGCTAAACCGTTATACGGCTAACACCGTATCGGAGGTTCGAATCCTCTCCACTCCGCCAGACCGCCGGGGCGGCGTCCCCCGGTGCGCCGCGTCGCATCGCACGGGCCCATAGCTCAATTGGATAGAGCGTCTGACTACGGATCAGAAGGTTGGGGGTTCAAATCCTCCTGGGCCCGCCACACGCCCGCGCGCGCGCTCGCGGCCGCGCTCGCGCTGATCGTCGGCCTCGCCGCCCCGGCGGCCGCGGCGGAGAAGAAGGGCGCGGGGGACCGCTACTGGACCACGCCGGACCCCGTGCTCGCGGGCGTCGGCAGCATCGCGCTGCTGCCGCCGGCCACCTACGACGGCAACGTCGAGAACCGGAAGCTGGTCGAGGTCGCGATCGGCCAGGCGCTCAAGGCGAGCGGGCACCGCTGGGCCTCGCCGTTCCTGGTGCGCGACAACCTGCTCCGCGCCGGCGGCGACTCGCTGCTCAAGGCCGTGAACGAGAAGCTGCTCAAGGCGCCGCGCGTGGACTCCGCGGACGCCCCGTTCCTGTGCCGCGCGCTGCGCGCGCGCGCGCTGCTCACCGTGCGCGTGGACCAGATGGAGCGGCGTGAGCTGGAGTTCGGCCAGTCGGGCCGGCCCGCCACCTCGGTCCAGCTCCGCGGCGCGCTCGTGGACTCCACCGGCCGGCTGCTGTGGACCGCGTACAGCAGCGAGACGTTGGAGGGCGCGGTCCAGGACGCGCAGAGCAACGTGATCGGCGTCAAGGTCTCCGGGCTCAACAACACCGCGGTGGGCGGGACCGTCGCGGCGCCGCTCTACCAGGAGGTGCTGGGGAAGATCGGCAAGCGCTGGAGCGAGGTGTTCCCGCGGCGGGCCGCCCCGGACACGAGCCGCACCGGGAGCTGACCGGGGCACGCCATGCGCCTGCCCGACGACGAGGCCGCGATGCGCGCCGCCCTGCGCGAGGCGCACGAGTCGCTGCGCAGCGACGAGGTCCCGGTGGGCTGCGTGGTGGTGCACGACGGCATGATCGTCGGCCGCGGCCACAACCAGGTCGAGTCCCTCCAGGATGCCACCGCACACGCCGAGGTCCTCGCCATCGGCGCGGCCTCGAACGCGCTCGGGAGCTGGCGGCTCTCGGACTGCACGCTGGTCGTGACGCTCGAGCCGTGCGCGATGTGCGCGGGCGCCATCGTGCTCGCCCGGCTCGGGCGGCTGGTCTACGGGGCCACCGACCCCAAGGCCGGCGCGTGCGGATCGGTGCTCGACGTGATCGGGGAGCGGCGGCTCAACCACCGCGTGGCGGTCACGCACGGCGTGCTCGCGGGCGAGTGCGGCGAGCTGCTGCGCGAGTTCTTTCGCAGGAAGCGCAAGGCCGCGGCGGACCTGGCCGCGGCGGGGGAGGAGCCGGCCGCGGAGGATTGACGCCCGCCGTCGCCGGCCGCCGGGGCGCCGGCTGGCACCCCCGCCCGGTCGCGGCTAGTGTCCCGCCGCGGAGCGGCAGTCGCGCAGCCACCACGGAGGGCGGTCCATGAAGACGGTGCGGTTCTCGGCGAGCGGGGGCCGGATCTCCGCGAGCGTCAAGGTCTCGGCCAAGCGCGACGGCAGCTACGAGCTGCGGCTGTGGGAGCGGGAGAGCAACGCGCTCGTGGCCGGCTTCCCCTGCCTCGGGAACTTCCTCAACAACGACGACGACGACTGGCCGCTGCCGCGGCCGAACCTCGAGAACGACGGCCGCGTCGTCCAGTGCGTGGTGGCGCTCTCGCTGCCTCCCGACGTGCGCAGCGCCACGGTGAGCCTGATCCTGCGCCAGGACGGCGAGGAGATCGGGCGCGAGGCCAAAGACATCCCGGAGGGCGTCGAGGACCATCAGCTCGCGCTCTGGGTCCAGCTCCGCAAGGGCGCGTAACGGCCACCGGCCCGCCCCGCCCCCCGGAAACGCCGAGGGCGGCGTCCTTGCGGACGCCGCCCTTCGTGCGTGAGATGGTACCCCGGGCGATCAGGCCCTGCGGACGTTCGCCGCCTGCAGGCCCTTCGGGCCACGCTGCACGTCGAACTCGACCCCCTCACCCTCGGCGAGCGTCTTGAAGCCTTCGCCCTGGATGGCCGAGTAGTGCACGAACACGTCCTCGCCACCCGGCTGGGAGATGAAGCCGAAACCCTTCGCCTCGTTGAACCACTTCACGGTGCCACTGGCCACTTTGAAGCTCCTTGAAACCGGGCCCGAAGGCCCACTCTGCCGCGTGTCCACGCTGCGGCTGCGTCCGGTCACTGTGACCGATGTCCCCGGGTTCCCCGCGTGATGCGATCCACCCACGAAAAAACCGCCTGAAGAGTCTCGGGCGGTTCCGAGCGGCGCGGCGCACCTCCATGGTCAACCGAAGACGAGGGGAGTATCGGCCAGCGGTCGGCATTTGCCAAGAGCGTTCTCGCTCCGGGGCGCGCTGTCCGACACAATCCATTGAAGCGCATGGGTTTGCGTGGATTCATGCGGACCGACCCACGCCCCGGGCGGCGGCCAGGAAGATTGGCAGTCGGTCGCGCAGCTCGCGTGTGTGCAGGAAGTTGGCGCGCCCGTGCTCGCGCCCGGCCGTACCCAGCCGCCGGCGCGGGTCGGGGTCGCGCAGAAGCCGCACCACCTGCGCGGCGCAGCCCCCGATCGAGCGCACCAGCACGCCGGTCCGGTCGTGCAGCACCTGGAGCGGGATCCCACCCACCGCGCTGGTCACGACGGCGCGGCGCTTCCACAGCGCCTCCGGGATGGTGAGCGCGAAGCCCTCGCGCAGCGACTTCTGAAGCACGACCGCCGAGCGCCGCTGGAGCGCGTTGAGGGTGCGGTGCGCGTCGGGCGGCAGCACGAGCACGCCCACGTCGCTCGCCTCGCCCTCCCCGCGCGGTCAGTCGTCCGTGCGCATGCCGAGCTGGCGGAGCTTCTTGTAGAGGTGGCTCCGCTCGAGCCCGAGCCGCGCCGCCGCGCGTGTCATGTTGCCGCCCTCGGCTGCGAGCGCGCGCTCGATGTGGCGCCGCTCGAAGTGGCGCACGGCGTCGCCGAGCGGGAGCGGCGGCTCGTCCGCGGCGGGCGCGCCGGCCGCGGCGCCGCCGGTCGCCTCGCCGGCCGTGGCCGGCGCGCCCGCCGCCGGCCGCGCCGCCCCGGGGACCGGCGCGAGCACCGACGCCACGTGCCCGGCGCCGATCCGCGCGCCCGGGTTCATGATGATCAGGCGTTCGACCAGGTTCCGCAGCTCGCGCACGTTGCCGGGGAAGGAGTGGCGCGCCAGCGCCTCGAGCGCGCCCGCGCCGAACGCCGGCGCGCGCCGGCCCGCGTCGCGTGCGACCTCGGCGAGGAAATGTTCCACGAGCGCCGGCAGGTCGGCGAGCCGCTCGCGCAGCGCCGGCACGTGCAGCGGGATCACCGCCAGGCGGAAGAAGAGGTCCTCGCGGAAGCGGCCCGCGGCGACGGCGGCGCGCAGGTCCTGGTTCGTGGCCGAGATCACCCGCACGTCCACGCGGATGCCGCGGCTCCCGCCGACGCGCGTGAGCTCGGATTCCTGAAGGACGCGCAGCAGCTTCGTCTGCGCCCGCGCGCTCAAGTCGGCCACCTCGTCCAGGAGCAGCGTGCCGCCGTGCGCCTCCTCGAAGCGGCCGTGGCGCGCCTGGGTCGCGCCGGTGAACGCGCCCTTCTCGTGGCCGAACAGCTCGGACTCGAACAGCTCCTCCGGGATGGCCGAGCAGTTGACCGCGACGAACGGCTGCGCACGTCGGGGGCTCGCCTCGTGGAGCGCGCGCGCGACCAGCTCCTTGCCGGTGCCGTTCTCGCCCGAGAGGAGCACGCGGGCGGGGGAGGGCCCCGCGAGCGCGATCTCGCCGAGCAGCCGGCGCATCGACGGGGAGTCGCCGATCAGGCCCGCTGCCCACGGGGCGCGCAGCCGCCGGTTCTCCGAGGCGAGCGCGCGCGAGGCGGCGGCGTTCTTGAGCACCACGAGCAGGCGCTCGAGCGACAGCGGCTTCTCGAGGAAGTCGTGCGCGCCGAGGCGCGTGGCCTGCACCGCGGTGCCCAGGTCGGCGTGGCCGCTCATCATGATGACCTGCGTCTCGGGCGCGTCCGCGCGCACGGAGGCCAGCAGGTCGAGGCCGTTTTCGCCCGGGAACCACACGTCGAGCAGCACGAGGTCGTAGGCCTCGCGCAGGAGCCGGCGCGCCTCGGCGAGACTCGCGGCCTCGTCCACCTGGTAGCCCTCGCGCGACAGCACGCCCTTGAGCGTGGCGCGGATGCTGGCCTCGTCGTCCACCACGAGGATGCTCGGCATCTTCAGCCCTCCACGGTCCGCGGGATGCGGATGACGATGCTCGTGCCCCGGCCCGGGACCGAGTCCACGGTGATGGCGCCGCCGTGGTCCGCGACGATGCGCTCGACGAGCGCGAGCCCGAGCCCGCTGCCGTGCGCCTTGGTCGTGAACCCGGGCACGAAGAGCTGCGCGCGCTGCTCCTCGGTGAGCCCCGGTCCCTGGTCGGCCACCTCGAGCCGTAGGGCGCCGCCCTCGGCGGCGGCGCTCACGCGCACCGGCCCCGGCGCGGTCGCGCCGCCGGCCTCGAGCGCGTTCTGCACCAGGTTCAGGAGCGCGCGGCGAAGCTGGTCGCGGTCGGCGCGCACGCGCAGCGTGCGGGCCTCCGGCGGGGCCGGCTCCGGGCGCTCGAAGCGGAGCCGGCCCGACCCGACGTCGTGCGCGTGGAGCGCGGCCAGGTCCGCGAGCAGCTCGCCAGCGTCGAGGTCCTCGGGCCGCGGCGGCGGGAAGCGACCCAGCTCCGCGAACTCCTGGAGCAGCGCCTTGAGCCTCGCGACCTCCTCGCCCACGGTCCGCACCGCCTGGTCGAGCGCCTCGGGGAAGCCCTCGTGGCCCTGCTGCCACGCGCGCTGGAGTCCGGCGACCGAGAGCGCGATGGGCGTGAGCGGGTTCTTGATCTCGTGCGCCACGCGCCGCGCCATCTGGCCGTAAGCCGCCTGGCGCTCGCTCGCGCGCAGGTTCTCGCGGTAGGCGCGCAGGTCCACGCGCATGCGTTCGAGCGCGTCCACGAGCGCGCGCAGCTCGCGCAGGCTTTCGAGCTCGACCGGCTCGTCCCACTCGCCGCGCGCCAGGCGCTCGGAGACCGCGGCCAGCCGCACGACGGGCCGCGCCACTTGGTGCGACCAGACGATGCCGAGCACGATGGCGAGCAGGATGCCAAGCCCGCCGAGCGTGGCGGCGGTCACGCGCAGCACGGCCACGGCGTCGTCGGCCTGCGCGGTGGGGGCGAGCGCCACGAGCCGCACGCCCGTCTCGCGGCTCGGGCTTCCGGCCCGGAGCGCGGTCTCGCGCGTGAAGAAGCCGCGGCCGCCGAGCCGCACGAGACCCGCGTCGGCCTCGCCGGGCCGCGCGGCCGGCGCCTCGCCGCCGGCGAGCGTGCTCGCGAGCACCCGCCCGCCGGGCTCGCGCAGCATCAGCTCGAGCCCGCTCGCCCGTTGGAGCCGCGCGAGGAACGGCCCGTCGAGCCGCAGGCCGCCGCGCACGTGCCCCACCGGTTCGTCCACGTAGCGGATGACGGCGCGCGCGTCCAGGACGAGCCCGCCGTCCGGGCGGAGCGGCAGCACGGCGAGGCCGCTGTCGCGCGCGGCGGGCAGCGCCGTGGCCTCGACCTGGGCGCCGGCCGCCTGCGGCGCGAGGCTCGCGTCCGCCACCACGCCGCCGGCGGTGTCGGTCACCGCGAGGTAGTCGAGGCCCAGCAGGAAGCGCGTGTCCTCGAGGTGGCTGCGGAGCTCGAGCCCGCCGTCGGCGCTCACGAGATGCAGGCGCTTGAGCCGCGGCTCGCGCGCGAGCAGCTCGAGCCGGGCGGCGAGCCGCTCGCCGTGCGAGGCGAGCTCGCCCTGGACCCCGGCGATCGCCGCGTCCATCCGCGCCACGGCCTGCGCGCGCACCGAGAGCCGGAGGCGCTGCTCGAGCAGCAGCAGCGCGAGCGCGAGCGGAAGGACGGCGACCAGCGAGAAGCCGATGATGAGGCGCGCGCGCAGCGAGCTCACGGGGCGGCCGGCTCGCAGCGGACGAGGTTCGCGATCGCGTCCGGTCCGCCGAGCGCGACGAGCGCGGCGCGCGCCCCCGCCGCGACCAGCACCGGGCAGCGGATCGCGAACACGGGGCGCGCGCCGCTCGCGCGCCAGCCCGCGCTCACCGCATCGCCCGCCGCCACCGGCACGTCGAGGAGCACGAGCCGGAGCGGCTCGCGGCCGCGCGGGGCGCCCCAGCGTGCGAGCACTCGGTCCATGAGCCGCGCGCCCGGGAGCGTGGGGTCGGCGACGAGCGGCGCGCCCGCGGCCTCCGCCGGGGCAGGCGGCACCGGCTCGAGCTGGTCCCACGGCAGCAGGTCGCCGCCGAACACCTCGCGGTTCACAGCCGCGAGCGCGGCCGGGTCGGGCAGCGCTCCGTCAGGGCCGCCCTCGAGCGCGAGCACGCCGCGAGCGCGGAGCCCGAGCGGCGCGCCCTGGAAGCGCGGATCGGCGCGCAGGCGCGGCGAGCCCTCGCCCGGCCAGAAGAGCGCCACGTCCAGCTCGCCGCGCTCGAGCGCGATCTCCTGGTCGGCGGGATCCGCGAAGCGCCGCACGAGCAGCGTGTCGGGCGCCGCATCGCCCGGCTGCTGCGGCGTGCGGCGCAGGCGGAAGAGGTCGCGCGCGAGCGTGTCCACCTCGTGCGTCACACCCGCGAGCCGGGCCGCGAGCGCCGGCGAGTCGCAGCGGAAGAGCAGGTTCCCGCGCCCGGGCGCGGGGAGCCCCACGCGCAGCAACCCCGCGGGCTCGACGATCGGCTCGGTCACGCTCACGCGCAGGCGCTCGAGCCGCTTCTCGCCGGCGAGCGAGCCCGAGGCGAGCCGCGCGCGCGTCACCCGCGCCTCGAGCACGCGGTCCACGACCGCGCTCGCGAGTGTGCGACGACCCCGCGAGAACGCGAGCGTGGTGCCCGGCTGGAGGAGCCCCGAGTCCGCCTCGAGGTAGACGAAGCCGGCCCTGGTCCACGCGACTCGCGCGCCCGCCTCGCGCGCGGCGGCCGGCGGCGACCCGGCGGCGCGCGCGGGAAGCGGGAGCAGCGGCGCGCCGAGCGCGACGGCGAGCGCGAGCGCCGGAGGCAGCGAGCGTCGGCGCTCGGAGACCTGCGCGTTCGGGGCGCCTCTCACGCCGCGAGAGTGGTGAGCCGGAGCGAGCGTGTCAACCATGACACACCAAGCTATCGGCCGATCGTGAGCCGCGATCCATCCATATGTGGAGCAAGGCCTTGGAGAGTCGGCACGGTACGTGGATAGGAGCAGGGTGACGCTCGGCGGGGCATCCCGCGGCGCGAACGGCCCGGGCGGGACCCGGGCCAGGGCGGCGGCCACACCGGCACTCGGGCCACCGCCCCGGACGCGAGCCGGGAGGAGAGGTCACCATGGAACGCCACGAGACCAAGCACACGGACCGGGCCCGCGGGCCCGAGGACATCGAAGCCGCGATGGAGGCCGCGATCCGCGCCGAGCAGCGCCGCGAACGGCTCATGATCGGCGCCTGGGTCGGGGCCACGGTGGTGGCGCTCGTCGCCACCGTCATGCTGCTCGAGAGCTGCGGCGGCTCGGGCTCGACCGGCACGCGGAGCGCGAGCCTCGCCGACGGCGCGGACCCGCTGCCGGTGGTCGTCCCCGCCGCCGTCCAGGGCGGGTCGTCCGGCCCCGAGCCGGGGCAGGGGCTCGTCACGGTGGGCGAGGTCGGCGCGCACGAGCTGCTCCCCGCGCCGCCCGACGTGGTCGCGTCGGTCTCGGACACGAGCGTGAGCGCCGGCCAGGCGGTGGAGGTGACGGTCGAGGCCACGCCGGACGTGGTCGAGATGTCGCTCGCCGACGGCCTGGGGGACGCGATCCCGATGGTGCGGGACTCGAACGGGCTCACTTGGCGCGCCCACTACCGGGTACCGCTCCGCCCGCGCGGCGACCGGCTTGGGCTCTCGGTGACCGCGAAGAACCAGGACGGGCGCTGGCGCCGCGTGTGGCTCTTCCTCGAGCTCGAGGCGGCCCGCGCGCGCGTGGAGACGGCGGCGGACGTGAGCGCGGACAGCAGCGGCACGCGGTGAACCGCGCGGGAAGCGCGCGGGGAACCGGAGGCCGGCGCCAGGAGGGCGCCGGCCTCCGCCGTCGCGTGGCGCGGGCCACCCGGGGCGCTCGTGCCGTGAGACGTCGGGGCGGGCGCGCGGCGCGCTCGCGGGCACGGACGAGCCTCCGCCGCCGTCGGGCGCGGCCTCGCGGCCCGCGCGCGCGACTGGTAGCTTCGCCCGGCTGCCCGGCAGCGCGCGCCCATGCCGCGGCCGGGCCCTCCATTCGCCCCGGTCCATCCGTTCCATGAGGAGTCCGCCGTGAGCCCGCACGAGCCCGCCGACCCGTTCCTGCCGCGCCATCTGGGACCCTCCGAGGCGGACGTCCGCGTCATGCTGGAGACGCTCGGGTACGCCTCGCTCGAGGCGCTGATCGAGGCGACCGTCCCGGCGGGCATCCGCCTGCGCCGGCCGCTCGCGCTTCCCGCCGGCGAGTCCGAGGCGGAAGCGCTCGCGGCGTTCCGGCGCATGATGTCGCGCAACGAGGTGTGGCGGAGCTTCCTCGGCATGGGCTACTCGTCCACGCACGTGCCCGCGGTCCTCCAGCGGAACGTGTTCGAGAACCCCGGCTGGTACACGGCCTACACGCCCTACCAGGCCGAGATCGCGCAGGGCCGGCTCGAGGCGCTGCTCGACTTCCAGACCGCGGTCGTGGACCTGACCGGGCTGCCGATCACCAGCGCGTCGCTGCTGGACGAGGCCACCGCCGCGGCCGAGGCCATGCAGCTCGTGCACTCGGCCGGCGAGGGCCGGGACACGTTCCTGGTGGCGGACGACTGCCACCCGCAGACGATCGAGGTCGTGCGCGCGCGCGGCCGCGCCCGCGGCATCGAGGTGCGTGTGCAGCCGGCCGCGGCGTTCACGCCGGACGCTCGCACCTGCGGTGTGCTCGTCCAGGTGCCGGACACGCACGGGGCGCTCACCGACCCGCGCGCGCTCGCCGAGCGCGTGCACGCCGCGGGTGCGCTCGTCGTGGCGGCCACCGATCTCCTCGCCCTCACGCTGCTCGTGCCGCCGGGCGAGTGGGGCGCCGACGCGGCCGTGGGCTCGGCCCAGCGCTTCGGCGTGCCGCTCGGCTTCGGCGGGCCGCACGCCGCGTTCTTCAGCACGCGCGACGAGTTCAAGCGCCTGATGCCCGGGCGCATCATCGGGCTCTCGCGCGACGCGCACGGGAAGCCGGCGCTGCGCATGGCGCTCGGCACGCGCGAGCAGCACATCCGGCGTGAGAAGGCCACGAGCAACATCTGCACCGCGCAGGTCCTGCTCGCGATGATGGCCGGGCTCTACGCGGTCTGGCACGGCCCGGACGGGCTCCGGCGCATCGCCGAGCGCGTGCACGGTCTCGCCGCCTCGTTCGCCGCGGGCGTCCGGCAGCAGGGGCACACCGTCGTGCACGCGGACTTCTTCGACACGGTGCGGGTGCGGCCGCGGGCCTCGGGCGGGGCCACGGCGATCCGCGCCGCGGCCGAGGCGAGGCGCATGAACCTGCGCTACCTCGCCGACGGCACGATCGGCGTCTCGTTCGGAGAGACCGCCACGCCCGCGGACGTCGCCGACCTGATCGAGGCGTTCGGGGACGGGGCCGCGCCGGCGGCCCCGCCGCCGGCCGAGGCACGGCTCGACGCCCGCTTCGCGCGCACGAGTCCGTACCTCATGCATCCGGTGTTCCACCTGCACCGCTCCGAGACCGCGATGATGCGCTACGTCCGCGCGCTCGAGGCGCGCGACCTCTCGCTCACGCACTCCATGATCCCGCTCGGGAGCTGCACCATGAAGCTCAACGCCGCGGCCGAGATGCTGCCGGTGAGCTGGCCCGAGGTGGCCGCGATGCACCCGTTCGCGCCCGCCGCGCAGACGGCCGGCTATCGCGAGCTGTTCGAGCGGCTCGAGCGGGAGCTCGCCGAGATCACCGGCTTCCACGCCGTCTCGCTCCAGCCGAACGCCGGCTCGCAGGGCGAGTACGCGGGGCTGCTCGTGATCCGCGCCTGGCACGAGTCGCGCGGCGAGGGCGGCCGCCGTGTCTGCCTGATCCCGCAGTCGGCGCATGGCACGAACCCCGCGAGCGCGGTCATGGCCGGGCTCACGGTGGTGGTGGTGCGCACCGACGCGCGCGGCAACATCGACGTGGACGACCTGCGCGCGAAGGCCGCGGCGCACGCCGGCGACCTGGCCGCGCTCATGGTCACCTACCCGTCGACGCACGGCGTGTTCGAGGAGTCCATAGCCGAGGTCTGCCGCATCGTGCACGAGCACGGAGGCCAGGTGTACCTGGACGGCGCCAACATGAACGCGATGGTCGGGCTGTGCCGGCCGGGGGACTTCGGCGCCGACGTCTGCCACCTGAACCTGCACAAGACGTTCTGCATCCCGCACGGCGGCGGCGGCCCCGGCATGGGCCCGATCGCGGTCGCGAAGCACCTGGCGCCGTTCCTCCCCGGCCACCCGGTGGTGCCGACCGGCGGCGAGCACGCGATCGGCCCGGTCAGCGCGGCGCCGTGGGGGAGCGCGAGCATCCTGCCCATCTCCGAGATGTACGTCCGAATGATGGGCGGTGGCGGCCTCACGCGCGCCACCGCCGTGGCGATCCTGAACGCGAACTACCTCGCCCGGCGGCTCGAACCGCACTTCCCGGTGCTCTACCGCGGCCGTTCCGGCACCGTCGCGCACGAGTGCATCGTGGATCCGCGCGCGCTCAAGGCCGCGACCGGCGTGGACGTGGAGGACATCGCGAAGCGGCTCATGGACTACGGCTTCCACGCGCCCACGGTCTCGTTCCCGGTGCCCGGCACGCTGATGATCGAGCCCACGGAAAGCGAGTCGAAGGCGGAGCTCGATCGCTTCGCGGAGGCCATGATCGGGATCCGCGGCGAGATCGCCGAGATCGCGGACGGCAGGCTGCCGCGCGAGGACAACCCGCTCAAGCGCGCGCCGCACACGCTCGAGTCCGTGCTCGCAGGGGACTGGGACCGAGCCTACTCGCGCGAGCGCGCCGCGTTCCCGCTGCCGTGGGTGCGTGAGCGCAAGTTCTGGCCCGCGGTCGGGCGCGTGGACAACGCGTTCGGGGATCGGAACCTGGTGTGTGCCTGCCCTCCGGTCGAGGAGTACGCCGCCGTCCAGGGGTGAGCCGGCAGCCCGTCCGCGGTCCGGGCCGGCCTCCCGGCTGACGGCCCGCCGCCCGCGCGGGGGCCGGCGACGGCGCCGAGGACCGTGTCGAGCCGCGCCACCGCGTGCCCGCGGCGGTCTGCACGACCCATCCGGGTTCAGCGCCGGCTGACTTCGTTCGCCTGCGCTGCGCGAGCGGGGGACGCGTGTCGCCCGCACCGACGCTTACGCGAGCCTCGGCTCGACGACCGCGCCGCTTGACCCCGCCGCGGCGGCCGCAGGCGGTACCTGCGATCGCGCGTGCGCGGGGTGCGCGGCCTGCGGCCACTTCCCGGTCCCGGGCCGGGCGGCGCGCGAGCCGGAGCCGAGGGAGAGGACGCATCAGACTTCGTATACACAGGCTCAACTCCGTGCCCGGCGCGCATCCGTCGTGCATCCCGCACGAGCGCGATCCACGGGCCTTGCGCGTCGCCCGGACCGACGATTCCAACACCGCCCACCGGGGGCGAATGCAAAATGCAATCGCAAGTCCCACATCATTTTCGCTTGCCAATGACATATCGAATCAGTATCGTGATTTCGGACCTGTAACGGTCGAGCCCCGACCACCGGGCCCGAGATGGACAACCGAAGCTCGTCGAGGCCATTCACCCCGGCCCAGGCCGCACCGGGACTGCCCGGGACGCGCCGGGCCCCGCGAACCCTCTCTCCTCGCGGCGCGGGCGGAAGGCCTCCACCCCGCAGTCAGACCTGGAACTGCCCCCACCATGTTCCGTCCGAACGATTTCGAGGTCGCCGACCTCGGTCGGGTGCTCCGCCGTCGTCGCGGCACCCTCCTGGGATTCCTGCTCGGATTCCTCGCGCTGGCGATGGTGCTGAACTTCGTCACGCGCCCCGTGTTCCGCACCGCCGCCCGGCTCGCGATCCTCCCCACGCCGAGCCGCTCACCGGTCACCGGCGCGACGGTCGAGAACCCGAGCCCCGCCTCCGAGAATCTGTCGCTCCTGACCACCGCCGAGCGCATCATGAGCCGTGACGTGCTCGAGCGCGTCGCGCGCGAGTTGCAGGCCCGCGGGATCGCGATGGCGGAGCGTGTGTCCGCCAGCACCACCGCCGCGCCCCCGCCGGCCACCGCCAGCCTCGCGCCCCCGGCGCTCGGTTCGCCCGAGGACCCGCAGCTCTCGGCGGACGTGGACTGGCTCGGCCGCAACGTCAGCGTGCGACCGCTGCGGGACACGCGGCTCGTGGACGTCGTCGCCGAGCACTCCGACGCGCACGCCGCCGCCGAGATCGCGAACAGCGTGGCGGAGTCGTTCATCCAGAACCAGTCCGAGTCGCGCCGTGGCGCGGATTCCGAGCGGCTGACCGCGCTGCGCACGCAGATCGCGGACCTTCGCCGCGTGATCCAGGACTCCGAGCAGTCGCTCTACGGCGGCCGTCGCAGCACGCTCGCGCTGGCCGGCGAGCGCACCCGCCAGCTCACCCAGTCCGGGAACGAGCTCACCTCGTCGCTCATCAGGGCGCGCGCCGAACTGCGCGTGGTCGAGGCCCAGCTCGAGCGCATCCGCGTCTTCCGCCGCTCGCCGTCGCCCGACTGGTCGAACCCGCCGGTGCAGACCGAGGCCATGGACCAGCTCCACCGCGACGTGCAGCGCGCCGAGACCGCCCTGCTCGGGATGCGGCGCCAGTACCGGGACCAGTCCATCGAGGTGTCCGGGGCCGAGGCCCAGGTCGCCACGCTGCGCGAGGCGATGCGCCGCGAGCTGCAGAAGGCGACGTCCGACCTCGAGGGCCAGCGCGACGTGCTGCGCGCCCGCGTGGACGGCTTCGAGGGCGCGCTGTCCCACAACGAGCGCACGCTCGAGGCGTTGAGCGACAGCTCGCGCAAGTACACGACGATCGAGAGCGACCTGCGCACCCAGCGCGAGCTGTACACGCTGCTCATGCAGCGCGTGCAGGAGCAGGACGTGGCGCAGACGATCCTGCCGCCGGGCGTGGAGCTCGTGCAGACCGCGGCCGTGCCGCTCACCCGGGTCCGCCCGCGCAAGGCCCTGAACCTGGCGCTCGGCGCGGCGCTCGGACTGGTGTTCGGGGCCGGCACCGCGTTCGGGCTCGAGACCATGCGCCGCACGATCCGCACGCCCCAGGACGTCATGCACGAGCTCCGGCTTCCGGTGCTCGGGATGATCCCGCGACGCCGCTAGGCGCCGCCCCACCGCAGCCGCCCGGAGGACCCGATGCCGGAAGTTCGCCACAGGATGAAGTCCCTCGCCCGCCGGACCAGTGACCTCGTCGAGGACACCTACTTCGACGCGATCGCGGCCTCGTTGAGCGAGGACCTGCAGCGGGGTCTGAAGACGTTCGTGGTCACGAGCAGCGGCCCGGGCGAGGGCAAGTCCACGATCACGGCCGGCCTCGGCCGCGCGCTCGCGCGCACCGGCCGGGCGAGCGTGGTGATCGTGGACACCGACCGCTACCGCCCGACCGTGCACCGGCTGTTCGGGCTGGGCAACCGGCGCGGGCTCGGCGAGCTCCTGGTCGAGCTCTACCACCTGGACATCGGCCGCGAGACGCCGAACCAGTTCGGCGTCGGCGACTGGCTCGAGGTGCTCGAGGCGCAGTCCAAGTCGGGCGAGCTGCTGGTGAAGGACGGCGACCAGCACTTCCGCCTTCGCATCCACCGCGGCCAGATCCGCAGCATCCAGGTCCCGCAGCACCAGGCCGACATGCGGCTCGGCGACCTGCTCGTGCGCGCGAACCGCGTGAGCGAGGAGGAGCGCGACCGCGCGCTCCAGCTCCAGCGCTCCACCGGCCGTCCGCTCGGCGAGGTGCTCCTGAGCCTCGGCTACGTGGACCGCGAGTCGCTCGTTTCCATGCTCACCTGCCAGATCCGCGAGTCGCTGCGCTGCCTCGTGGCCCTGCGCCGCCCCGAGTGCTCGTTCACCGAGACGGCGGAATCGTACCTGCCCGCGACCTCGGGCCAGCACGCCGAGGCCCCGAACGGTGACATGCTGGGGGACGACGTGCTCGAGCGGCTCGCGCGCTACCTCAAGCGTCCGTTCCTCACGAACCAGATCCCGAGCTTCCTGCAGGACACCCCGTTCGAGAAGCTCAAGGTCCTGAGCGCGGGCAGCGTGCCCTACAGCCTGCTCGACGACCAGTTCGCGCAGCCCTTCCAGCGGCTTCTGAGCCGCCTCGCCCGCATCTTCGACGTCGTGCTCGTGGACTCGCCACCGGTGGCGCTCGCGAGCCCGGCCGAGATGCTCTCCGGCCTCGCCGACGGCGTCCTGCTCGTGGTCAAGGCCGACGGCTACGACTCGCGCATCGTCCGCCAGGCGAAGGCCCAGCTCGAGCGCTCGTCGCCGCATTTCGTGGGGGTCGTGCTCAACCAGCTCGACATGCGCCACGCCGATCCCATGCTGCACTACTACGGGGCCTACCAGCACTGATGAGTACCCATCCCGGACGCGCCGTGCCCGCCGCCCTGCCCCGGAACGGGGCCGCGAAGCGGGCGGAATTCCTGCCTTTCGCCCAGCCCCTCCTTGGCGAGGAGGAGATCGCCGAGGTCGTCCAGTGCCTGCGCTCGGGCTGGCTCACGACCGGATTCAAGACCAAGCAATTCGAGCGTGAGTTCGCCGAGTGGGCGGGCGTGCGTCACGCGCTGGCGCTCAACTCGTGCACGGCCGCCCTGCACCTGGCGCTCGAAGCGCTCGGCGTCGGCCCGGGCGACGAGGTGGTCACCACGCCCCTGACGTTCACCGCCACCGCGGCCGTCGTCGAGCACCTGGGCGCACGGCCGGTGCTCGCCGACGTGGACCCGCGCACCCTCAACATCGACCCGGCTCAGATCGAGCGCCGCCTGAGCCCGCGCACGAAGGCGATCCTACCCGTGCACTTCGCGGGGCAGGCGTGCGACATGGACGCCATCCTCGCGCTGGCACGCGCCCGCACGCTCCCGGTGGTCGAGGACGCGGCGCACGCGATCCCGACCCGCTACCACGGACGGCTCGTGGGCACGCTCTCGGACGTCACCTGCTTCAGCTTCTACGCCACCAAGAACGTCACCACCGGCGAGGGCGGCATGGTGGTCACGGACCGGGACGACGTCATGGAGCGCATGCGGCTCATGCACCTGCACGGCATGAGCCGGGACGCCTGGAAGCGCTACACGCAGAACGGCTCGTGGTCCTACGAGATCCTGGCGCCGGGCTTCAAGTACAATCTCACCGACATCGCCTCCGCGATCGGCATCCACCAGCTCCGCAAGGCCGAGGACTTCCGCCGCCGCCGGCTGGCGATCGCGGACGCCTACGACGCGGCGTTCGCCGACCTGCCCGGCGTGCGCGTGCCCGCGGCGGACGACCGCGAGGGCCACGGCTGGCACCTGTACGTGATCCAGGTGGACCCCGAGGCGCTCACGATCGGCCGCAACGAGTTCATCGACCGGCTCGTGGCCCGGAACATCGGCGTCTCGGTGCACTTCATCCCGCTGCACGTGCACCCCTACTACCGCGACCGCTACGGCTTCCGCCCGCAGGACTACCCGAACGCGTTCGCGGCCTACGAACGCATCCTGTCACTGCCCATCTACGCCAAGATGACCGACGAGGACGTGCGTCACGTCGTCGAGGCGGTGCGCGACGTCGCGGAGGGCGCCCGGCGATGAAGCGCGTCCTCGACGTGGTCGCCTCGGGCGTCGGCCTGCTGCTCCTGTGGCCGGTGTTCCTGGTGGCGGCCGTGCTCGTCAAGCTCGAGGACGGCGGGCCGGTGCTCTTCCGGCAGCTCCGCGTGGGCCGCGGCTGCCGTTCGTTCCTGATCCTCAAGTTCCGCACCATGCGCGTGGACGCGTCCGCGAAGGGGCCCGCGATCACGGTCAAGGACGACGCGCGCATCACCGCGATCGGCTCGATCCTGCGCCGCACCAAGCTGGACGAGCTGCCACAGCTGTGGAACGTGCTCAAGGGCGAGATGAGCCTGGTCGGCGCCCGCCCCGAGGTGCCGCGCTACGTGGATCTGTTCCGCACCGAGTACGCGGAGATCCTCAAGCTGCGCCCGGGCATCACGGACCTCGCCTCGATCCGCTTCCGCGACGAGTCCGCGCTCCTGTCGCAGGCCGAGGACGCCGAGGCCGCCTACGTGCAGCGCATCCTGCCCGAGAAGCTCAAGCTGTCGCGCGACTACGTGCGGAACGCCTCCTGGACCTACGACCTGCAGCTCCTGTTCACGACGCTCGCCTGCCTCCTCTACCCGGCGCGCGCCGTGGAGCGCGTGGTGGACCTGCTGAGCCCGTACCGGTTCTGGATCGGCATCCTCGTGCAGTCGGCGGCGGTGACGGCGGCCTACCTGCTGGCGTTCGAGATCCGCTTCGACGGCCGTGTGCCGGCCGCGGAGCGGGCGATCCTCGCGAACGTGCTGCCGGTGGTGCTGGCGGCCCGGCTGCTGTGGCTCAACGCGTTCCAGCTCTTCCACGGCGTGTGGCGCTACTCGGGGGTGCGCGACCTGCGGAACATCGCGCTCGCCGTGACCTGCGGCACGCTCACCTGGTGGGCCGCGGCGCACTGGCTGCTGGGCGCGCCGGGCTTCTCGCGAGGCGTCATCGCCATCGACTGGCTGCTGTGCATCACGTTCCTCGCCGGCATCCGCATCGCCCGCCGCCTGCACCGCGAGCTGCGGCCCGACGCGATGCCGACCCGCCGCGTGCTGCTCGTGGGCGACGAGGATTCCATGGCCCGGGTCGCGCGCGAGCTGCTCGACCGGCCGGCGCAGGACTGCCTGGTGGTCGGGATGCTGAACGGCGACCTGCGCCGCAAGGGCGCGCGCATCCACGGCATCCCGGTGCTCGGCACCAAGTCCGACCTGGTCGAGGTCGTCCGCCTGACCGATCCCGACGAGGTCCTGTTCGCGATGCCGGACGCCTCTCTCGAGCTGCGCGAGTCGCTGATCCAGCAGTGCCGCTCGCTCGGCAAGTCGGCGCGGCACGCCCCGGACGTGGGCGACCTGCTGCTGCGGCGCGAGTCCCCGAAGCTGGGCGGCGACTACAGCCCGGAGGACCTGCTGTTCCGCGAGGCGATCCGCACCGACAAGGGGTTCGCGCACGACGTCGTGGCTGGCCGCTGCGTCATGATCACCGGCGCGGGCGGCTCGATCGGCTCCGAGATCAGCCGCCAGGTCGCCGCGCACGGACCCTCGCGGCTAGTGCTGTTCGAGCGGCACGAGTTCGCGCTGTACGAGATCGAGCGCGAGCTGCGGCGCCTGCACCCCGGCCTCGCGCTCGAGCCCGTCATCGGCGACGTCGCCGACGCAGCCCGGGTGGACGACGCGTTCCGCGAGCTCAAGCCGCAGGTCGTGTTCCACGCCGCGGCCTACAAGCACGTGCCGATGATGGAGCGCAACCCCGGCGAGGCGCTGCGCACGAACGTGGTCGGCACCCGCACCGTGGCCGAGGCGGCCGTTCGCCACGCCAGCGACGTGTTCCTGCTGATCTCCACCGACAAGGCGGTGGAGCCCGTGTGCATGATGGGCATCTCCAAGCGCATGGCAGAGCTCTCGCTTCAGCTCATGAAGGAGGGCTGCCGCACCAAGCTGCTCACCGTGCGGTTCGGCAACGTGCTCGAGAGCTCGGGCAGCGTGCTGCCGCTGTTCCGCGAGCAGATCGAGCGCGGGGGCCCGGTCACCGTGACGCACCCCGAGGTGACCCGCCTGTTCATGACCGTGCCCGAGGCGGTGCAGCTCATCCTGCACGCGGCCAGCCTCGGCGACGGGGGCGAGGTGTTCGTGCTCGACATGGGCAAGCCGGTGCGCATCCTCGACATGGCCAGCACGCTCATCCGTCTCTACGGGCTCGAGCCCGGCAAGGACATCCAGATCGAGATCACGGGGCTGCGCCCGGGCGAGCGGCTGTTCGAGAAGCTCCTCAACGACCACGAGGTCGTGTGGAAGTCCGGGCACCCGAAGATCCTGCGCGCGGTGAGCCAGGGCGACGATTCGTTCGTGCGCGACGAGATGCTGCGGCTGCTGCGCGAGACCGAGCGGCGCATCTCGGGGCGCACCGACCTCATCCGCGGCATCGAGGAGACGCTGCCGGCATGAGGCGGCCGGCCCTGCGACCCAAGCCGCTGCCGCTGCCGCCGAGGGACCGGATGGCGGCGCGCACGCCTGCGGGCTGGAGCGCCTACCTGGTGCTGGCGGTGGCGCTCGCACCGGTGGTCGCGCCGGCGCTGCCCGGGAACTCGTCGATCCTCGACGCCCTGAACGTCCTGGCGCTCGCGGTGTTCGCGTTCGTGCTGCTCACGCCCGGCCGCCGGCTGCACACGCCGCTGCTCGTGCCCATGGTGCTGGTCGCCGTCGGCAGCCTGCTGGCCGCGCTCGGCGCGCCGTCCCCGCAGAAGGCGGCGCTGGCGATGGCACAGGACATCTACCTGTTCGTGTGGTTCGTCGCGCTCGTGAACCTCCTGCGCGGCGAGCGCGACGTGCGGCTGGCGTGCATCGTGTGGACGGCGGCGGCGGTGATCATCTCCGGCGCGGCGTTGGGCCAGCTGTGGGCCCGCTACGGCACGCTCGAGACGCTGCTCGGCTCGCGCGGACTGCGGCCCACGGCCACATTCCACAACCCGAACGTGCTCGCCGACTACCTCGTCATGAGCCTGTTCGTGAGCACGAGCCTGTTCGGCCAGGTCCGGCGCCGGTTCCTGCTGCCGGCCATAGCGGTGATGCTCGTGGGCCTGCTCGCCACCAAGTCGAACGGCGGCATGCTCTCGCTGGCGGTGGGGGGCCTGGCGTGGCTCGTCGTGGGCGCCGCGGTGTCGCCGGTGCGGCGCGTGCTGGTCGTGGCCGGCACGCTGCTCGTGGTCGGCCTCGCGGGGCTCGGCCTGTGGGCGCACCGCGAGTGGCGCGTGGGGGAGTCCCTCCTCGCTTCGCTCCAGGCGCACACGTTCGCCGGGCGCATGGAGCACAGCTCGCAGAGCCGCATGCGCATCTGGGACCAGCTCGAGCGCGCCTACCAGCGGAACCCGCTCGGCATCGGGCCGGGCAACAGCAGCGCGCTCACGCTCTCCATCACCGACCGCGAGCGCCCCGACTCCTACCAGTCCAAGGAGGCGCACAGCGATTACCTTGCCTACGCCATCGAGCGCGGCCCGATCGGGCTCGCCGGCCTGCTCGCGCTCACCGGCGCGATGTTCGTTCAGGTCCACGCGACGTGGCGGAACCGGCCGCAGCGCCCGGAGCGCCAGCTCGCCACCGGGCGCTGGGTCGCGGCCGCGACCGCGGCCCTGGCGGCCTCGGCGGCGCACTCCATGGTCATCGAGAAGCTGCACTTCCGGCACTTCTGGCTGCTCGCGGCGCTGGTGAGCGCCAGCTCGCTCATCGCCGCGCGGCACGCCGAGCGCCGTCGCAGCCGCGGCGCGCTCGCCGTGGAGGACGAGGCCGTGGAGGAGTTCGCGATCGTTCGCCCGGCCCGTCCGCGCCTCAAGCCCGCCGGCCTTCTGAGGAGGGCCACGGCATGATCGCCCCGCACCCGCCGGCCCGCGCCCGCAGCTCACACGCGCCGCGCATCGTGGACGTCATCAATCTCAGCTCGTCGGCCCAGGCGCTGCTGCGCGAACGCGTGCTGGCGCTGCGCGCGAAGGGTGTCGACAACCACATCGTGTGCATCGACGGCCCCTACGTGCAGTCGCTCCGTGCCGCCGGCATCCCGGTCGCCACGTACCACCTGCCGCGCGGCTTCGACCCGTTCCGGCTGCTGTGGTCGCTCGTCCAGCTCACCGCGTACCTGCGCCGGGTCAAGCCCGACCTCGTGCACGCGCACTGCCTGGTGCCGGGGCTGGTCGGGCGCCTCGCGGCGCGGCTCGCCGGCGTCCCGGTGATCATGTACACGGCCCACGGTTTCCACTTCCACGACGGGAGCCGCGGGCTCTCGCACTGGGCGGGCCTCGCGGCGGAGTGGATCGGCGGCCAGCTCGGCGACGTGCTGCTGACCCAGAACCGCGCCGACGTCGAGCAGGCCGTGCGCTACCGGATCGCGCGACGGGACCAGGTGCACTTCGTCGGCAACGGCATCGCGGTGGACCGCTTCCCCGTGGCGCCCGCGCCGCGGGCCTCGGAGAGGCCCGTGGTCATCACCTGCGTCGCGCGGCTCGAGCCCGTGAAGAACCACGAGCTGGTGCTGGAGGCGGCGCACCGCCTCGTCGAGCGCGGCGTCGCGTTCGAGATCCGGCTCGTGGGCAACGGTCCCCGCCGCGCCGCGCTCGAGGCGCGCGCCGCGGAACTGGGCCTGGGCGGTCACGTCCGGTTCCTCGGCTATCGGGACGACATCCCGGCCCTGCTCGCCGGCTCAGACATCGGCGTGCTGACCTCGCTCAAGGAGGGCATCCCGCGCGCCGCGCTCGAGTCCATGGCCGTGGGCCTGCCGATGGTGGCGACGCGCGTGAACGGCACGCGCGAGGTGGTACGCCACGGCGACACCGGGTTCCTGGTCGAGGTGCACGACGCCCGCGCGCTCGCGGAGGCGCTCGAGCGACTCGCGCGCGACCCGGCGCTGCGCGCCCGCATGGGCGAGCGCGGCCGCGAGGTCGTGCGCACGGAGTTCGACGAGTCCGTCATCGTGCGCCGACTCGAGCGCATGTACCGCGAGTGCCTGACCCGCCGCGGGATCCGCGTCCCGGACGCGCTGGCCCGGGAGGTGGGGGCGTGAGCGCCGCCGAAGCCGTGGCCGCGGCCGGGGGGGCGGGCATGGAGTCGGCGCGCACCTCGACCTCGACGCGCGTCGGCCGCAACACCGCGTTCCGGGTGGCCTCGCAGGCGATCAGCTCGATCATCAACCTGGCCGGCATGATGCTGCTCGGCAACCACCTCTCGGCGGCGGGCTACGGCCAGTACGCGTTCTACTACGCGATGATCCCGCTGCTCGCGAGCGTGGCCGACCTCGGCGTGGGCGTGATCGTCACGCGCGAGGCCGCGCGCGATCCGCTCGCCGCCGGCCGGCTGCTGGGCGAGGGCATCGTCCTGCGCCTGGTCGCCGCCGTCGTGCTGTTCGTGGCCGCCGGCGCCACGTCGGCGGTGGCGCTCGCCCCCGGAGACGCGCTGCTCGTGCTGCTGGTCACGGCCGCGGCCGTGCTCGAATTCGGCCAGGACTCCGCCATCTGGCTGGTGCGCGCGCGCGAGCGCCTCGACCTCGAGGCGGTCCTCCTGCTCGTCAGCCAGACCGCCTGGATCATCGGTATCGCCCTGGGCGTGACACTCCATGCCACTCTCCCGTTCCTGCTGGCAACGGCCGTGGGGGCCTTCCTGCTCCGGACGTGGGTGGGTGCTCGGATGCTGTCACGCCTGGGGCTTCGTCCTTCGTTCACCACCGCGCCCGCGCGGCTGCTGCGGCTCGCGGGCGAGGGCTGGCCGGTCGCGGCCTCGCTGCTGCTCGTGGTGCTGTACGGCCGGGTCGGCGTGTTCGTCCTCAAGGGCCTCTCGACCGACGTCGACGTGGCCTGCTTCAACGTCGCCTACATGCTCTCGCAGCCGTTCGGCTTCCTGGGCTCCGCGCTCGCCGTGGCGGTGTTCCCCGCGTTCGCCCGGCTGGGTGGCCGAGCCTCGGACGAGCTGTCGCGGGCACTGCGCTCGGCCAGCAAGTACCAGCTCCTCGTCTCGCTCCCGCTCGCAGCCGGCCTGTTCATGGTGGCCGACCGCATGGTCCCGCTGCTGTTCCGCGAGGGCGCCGGTTACGAGCGGGCGGCCTCGACGCTGGGTGTGACCTCGCTCGCGCTGCCGTTCGTGTTCCTGAACCTGCAATCGCGCTACCTGCTCGCCGCGGTAGGCCGGCAGCGCGTGTACCTGTTCGGCGTCGTCACCGGCCTGCTCGTGAACGTGCTCGGCTGCCTGCTCACGGTGCCGGCGTTCGGAGTGACCGGCGCGGCGTGGACGTTCGTGGTGGCCGAGATGCTGGTGTTCGTCGCCTGCCACGGCGCGCTGGCGCGCCACCTGGGCTACGGCGCGCTGTTCCGCGAGGCGCTCCGGCCCGCGGCGGCGGCGCTCATCATGACCGCCTGGCTGTGGGCGCTGCGCGACGCGCCGCTGCCGCTGACCGTGGCCGCCGGCGTCGTGAGCTACGGGCTCGCGCTCGTGCTCGTGCGCGCGCTCTCGCGCGAGGAGTGGGGCGTGCTGCGCGACGTCGCGCGGTCGTTCCGGCTGGCCCGCGCGGCGGGTCCGCGGGGGACGCCGTGAAGGGGCCGGGAGTGGCCGTGGGCCGTCATGCGAACGGGGCGGGACCCCGTCAGGAGGTGTCCGTGATGTCCGCCGCAGGCTCGACCGCCGCATCCTTCCCGGAGCAGCCGGCGTGGGAGTCGAACGCCGGCCCCGCCGACGTGCTGTCGCTGCTCTCGCTCCCCGGCCAGGACACGCGCGAGGTGGACGCCCGGCTCGCGGAGCTGGCCGGCCAGCCGTGGGTGCGCTCGGTCCTCGGGCTGCCGGACCGGCACCAGAAGGGCTCGATGGAGGTGCCGTCGAGCATCGGGATCGCGACCCGCGGCGTCATCGTGCCGGAGTTCACGTCGGTGGCGGTGAACGACGGCATGGGCGTCGTGGTCACCGACCTGCGCGAGCGCGACCTGTCGCCCGCCCGCATCCGCGCGCTGTTCGCCTGGATCGGCGCGCAGGGCGCGAGCCACGTGCTCGAGCGCAACCGCTACAGCCTCGACGCCGCCACGCTGCGCCGCGTCCTGGTCCAGGGCGGTCGCGCCGTGGCCGCGCGTTACGACCTCGATCCCGTCGTGACCTCGCGCATGGAGAACGGCGCGCGCATCGAGCTGCCGGACGATCCCGACCGCTGCCTCCGCACCTGCGTGCCGCCGGCGCTCATGAACCCGCACATCGCCGCCTCCGAGATGGGGCTCAACTTCGGCGGCAACCACTTCCTCGAGGTCCAGGTCGTGGACGAGGTCCGCGACGCCGCGCTCGCCGCACGCTGGGGGCTGCGCCAGGGCCAGGTCGTGGTCATGTACCACCTCGGCCCGGGCCCGTTCAGCGGCAACCTCCTGCACCACTGGTCGCGCCGCACCAAGCTCGATCCGCGGCGCGCCCCCGCGCTGCTGCTCTCCAAGCTGGCGTTCCACTACGGGCAGCGGCTCACGCACGGCGCGCTGACCGCCAAGTGGCGCACTCACTTCCGGAGCAACGGCTGGACGCCGATCGCGGAGGACTCGCCCGAGGGGCGCTCGTTCAACGCCGCCATGGCCATGGCCATGAACTTCGGCTACGCCTACCGGCTCGCCACCGTGCGCGCCATCCTGGACGGCGTCCACCAGACGATCTCGCCCCAGGTGAGGGCCGAGCTCCTGTGCGACGTCTCGCACAACGGCATCACGCAGGAGCGGCTCGGCGACGAGCGCTGCTGGGTCGCCCGCCACAACTCCTGCCGCCTGCTGCCGGGGCAGCCGACCATCGTCGCCGGCGCGTGGGACGTGCCGAGCGTGCTCGGCATCGGGATCAGCGACTCGGACGGCCGCATGCACTCCTACGACCACGGCGCCGGGCACTTGATCGAGACCGCCCGCGCCACCGGCCGGCTCCAGCCCACGCGCCACACGGTGACCCGCGTGCGCATGACCCGCGGCCCGCGCGCCCGCGTCACGCGCATGCACACCATTCCCGTCATGCACCCGGGGCCGCTCGACGGCCTCCTCCACCGACTCGAGGAACACCAGCTCATGCGCGCCGTGCTGCGGCTGCGCCCCCTCGGAAACCTCAAGAACTGAACGACCCCGACCCGACGGCTCCCATGCCCTCTCCCCACGACATGCGGAGCGTGTGCCAGGCCGGCAAGGACCGGGATCCGGCGTGGTATCGCATCCACCGCCGGTGGTCCATCCACCTGACCGCGCTGCTGCTCAAGGCGAACGTGCACGTGAACCACGTGTCGTTCGCCATGATGGGCTCCGCGCTGCTCGCCGCGGCGTGCTTCGCGCGGCCCGAGCTGGGGTGGAACGCGGCCGGGCTCGCCGCCGGCTATCTGTCGTTCCTGCTCGACAAGGTGGACGGGGAGATCGCCCGCTACCGCCGGCAGCAGGCGCCGATCGGCATCCTGCTCGACCGCTTCCACCACCGGCTGTTCGAGCCGCTCGTGTTCCTCGCCCTGGGCTGGCGCGGGTACCAGGCGAGCGGCTCCACGACGCCGCTGTTCGCGGCGCTGGCCACGATTCTCGCCGCGAACATCATCGACGAGACGCAGCACCTGCCGGCCTACATCGCGGCCAAGCACGCGCGCGAGACCCGCGCCTGGCCCGCGGTCCGCTCGCGCGGCCCGTCGCCGGGCCTGGCGCGGCTGGCCGCGGTGATGCGCTCGCTCAAGACGTTCCGCATGTACCTCACGGTGCTGCCGCTGGCTTTCGCGGCGGTCGTCGCCGAGGCGCTCACCGGCCAGCCGTGGACGGGGACCTACCTGCTCGTGAGCGCCGCGGCGCTGTGGCTCTACGTGGTGTTCCAGGCCTGGTACTTCGCGAACGGCAAGCTGGACGAGGACATCGCCGCGCTCGAGCGCGAGCTGCCGCCGCTGCCGGAGGCGGAGCCGCGGGATGCCGCCCGCGACGAGCACGCGGCGGCAACCCCGACGCCGGCCGCGGAGCGGCCTCGGCGCGGACGCCGCGGCGCGGGTGCGGCCACGGTCGCCGTGGTCGCGCTCGGCGCGCTCGGCGCGCTCGGCGTGCGCGCGGCGGGCGCCGGGACCTACTACGTGGACGTCGCGCATCCCTTTGCCTCGAGCGCGGGTCCCGGCACCGAGAGCCGGCCCTACAATTCGATCGGCGCCGCGCTCATGGCGCGCTCGGCGCCCGGGAACACGATCCTCGTCAAGCCCGGGACCTACCGCGAGACGGTCACCGTGCCGGTCTCCGGCACGCCGGGCTTCCCGCTCGTGCTGCGCGGCCAGGGCGGCGTGCCGCTCGTGGACGGCGCGGAGGACTTCTCGACGCCCTCCAAGTGGGTGCCGAGCGCGGGCGACGTCTATCTCGCCGCGAGCGTCGTGTGGGGCCCCAAGCAGGTGATCGTGGACGGGGTCCGCTACGCTTCGTCCTCCAGGCCGGTCTCCTCGATCCCTTTCCAGACGTTCAAGTACGTGGCGGGCCAGGGACTGTACGTGAACGCCGGCGGCAACAACCCGGGCGTGTTCCAGACGCGCGTGGGCCGGCGCAGCTTCGCGTTCTCGCTCACCGGGAAGTCGTGGGTCACGGTGGAGGGATTCGAGGTCACGCGGGCGGATGACCGGGCGTTCAACCTGACCGGCGGCTCCAACGACGTGGTGCTCGCCGGCAACACCATCACGTACTCCGGCAAGTACGGCATCTACCTGAGCGACTGCCGGCGGGTTCGCATCGCGTCGAACCGCGTGTTCGAAAACGCCCACCACGGGATCATGCTGACCTCGGGAAGCTCGAGCTGCCTGATCGAGGACAACGAGTCGTTCCGGAACGCCGTCCCGACGTCGCGCGCCGCGAACGGCCTCTACCTCTATGGCGCCACGAACAACGTCATCCGTCGCAACCGCTGGCACGACAATCAGGACACCGGCCAGCACTTCCAGACCGGGGCCAGCGGCAACCTCTCCTACAACAACCTGAGCTGGAACAACGGCGACCATGGCTTCGACCACCTGGGCGCCGTCGGCACGCTCCACCTGAACGACGTCGCCTACGGCAACTACCGCGACGGCTTCTCGATCGAGGGCGTCTCCACCGGGACCCGCCTGTTCAACTGCATCGCGGTGGACAACGGGATCTCGGCCGGCAACTTCGACCTGTGGGTGGAGGCGGCCTCCATGCCCGGGTTCGAGTCGAACGACAACATCCTGTGGAACTCGACCGGAGCGCCGCCCATCAAGTACGGGAGCACGATCTTCTCCACGCTCGCCGCCTACGCCGCCGCGAGCGGGCAGGACTCGCGTTCGCTCCAGGCGGATCCGCTGTTCCAGGACGCGTCCAACGGCAACTTCCACCTCGCGCCCGGCTCGCCGGCGATCGACAACGGCAACTCGAGCGATCCCGCCTGGCCCGGCACCGACATGGAGGGCAACCCGCGCGTGGACGACGTCGCCACGCCCAACTCCGGCGTCGGCTTCGTCACCTGGTCGGACCGCGGCGCTCTCGAATACCAGCCCGCCGGGTTGCCGCCGGTCGCCGCGCTGACCGCCGACCCGCGCGTGAGCCTGGCGCCCGCGACGGTCAACCTGGACGCCTCGGGCTCCGCGGACTTCGACGGCTGGATCGCCAGCTACTACTTCGACTTCGGCGACGGCGTGAGCGCCGGCCCGCAGCCAGGCCCCGTCGCCACCCACACCTACACCCCGGGCACCTACGTGGCCGTGGTGACCGTGACCGACGACCGGGGCCAGACGAGCAGCGACACGACGCTGGTGATCGCGAACCGCGCCCCGACCGCCGCGCTGGCCGCCACGCCGCTCGCCGGGCGCGCGCCGCTCACGGTGACGCTCGACGGCTCGGCCTCGAGCGATCCGGACGGCACGGTCGCGAGCTACCGGTTCGACTTCAGCGACGGCACGAGCCTCGGCCCGCAGGCGTCGCCCGCGGGCACGCACGTCTTCGGGACCGGCACGTGGCAGGTGCGGCTCCGGGTCACCGACGACCACGGGCAGCCCGACACGCTCGATGTCCCGGTCACGGTCGTCGTGGGCGCGCCCAACGTGCTTCCCGTCGCGGCGCTCGACGTGACGCCGGCGACCGGTGTCGCCCCGCTCACCGTCACCGCCGACGCCTCCGGCTCCTCGGACCCCGACGGCGGGATCGTCTCCTTCCGCTTCACGCTGAACGACACTGCGGTCGTCGGCCCGCAGCCGCAGGCGACCAAGTCGTGGGTGCTCGGCGTCGGGACGCACGTCGTGCGGGTGGTGGTCACCGACACGGACGGGGCGACCGCGACCGCGCTCGACACGGTCGTCGTCTCGGAGCCCTCGCCCGACCGTCCCCCGGTCGTGGGCGCACCGGCGGCGATCGCGGTGGTGGAGGGCGGGACGCTGTCGCTGACCGTGTCCGCCTCGGACCCCGACGGCGACCCGCTCAGCGCGCTCGACGCCGACCTGTCGCAGCTCCCGCCCGGGAACGACGCGGTGTTCACGCCCGCGCCCGGTTTCACCTCGGGCACGTTGGTCTGGCACCCGTCGCACGCGGACTCCGGCACGTACTCGGTCACGTTCACGGCCAGCAACGCGCTCGCCGCCTCGGCGGTCACCTCGATCCACGTGAGCAACGCGAATCGGCCGCCGCTCGTGGCGGCGCCCGGCTCGGTCGCGGCGACCGAGGGCGCGCCGCTCTCGATCTTCGTGCTCGCCGGCGACGCGGACGGCGATCCGATCGCGTCGCTCACCGCGGACCTCTCGCTGCTCCCCGCCGGGCACGGGGCCGTGCTCACGCCGGGCCCGGGCAACACGACCGGCGCCCTCGCCTGGACGCCGGCCTTCACCCACGCGGGCACGTACCGGGTCCGCTTCATCGCCGCGAACGTGCAGGCGGACACCGCCGAGACCTGGATCGTGGTGGCCGACGTGGACCGCGCGCCCGTGGTGGTCGCACCGGCCGGCGCGAGTGTTCTCGCCGGCGAGCCGCTCACCGTGAACGTCACCGCGTCCGACCCGGACGGCGACGGCATCGCCTCGCTCTCCGCCGGGCTCTCGAACCTGCCCCCGGGCCACGGCGCGACGTTCACGCCCGGACCCGGCAACACCTCCGGGACGCTGTCGTGGACGCCGGCGCCCGGCGACACGGGCACGTACGACGTCGTGTTCACGGCCGCGAACGCGCTCACCGGCCAGTCGGTCACCCGGCTCGTCGTGGGCGTGGCGAACCAGCCCCCGGTGGCGGTGGTCGTCGCCACACCCGCCACCGGGAACGCGCCGCTCAACGTGAGCCTCGACGCCACCGGCTCGAGCGATCCCGAGGGGCCGATCGCCTCGTACCGGTTCGATTTCGGAGACGGCACGGTGGTCGGGCCACAGGCCGGCGGCGTGGCGGCCCACAGCTACGCCGCGGGCGTGTGGAACGCGCGCGTCACCGTGACCGACGGCGCCGGAGCGGTGAACACGGTGAGCCGGACGATCACCGTCGCAACGCCCGGGCCGGGCACGAACCTCGTCGCCAACTTCTCGTTCGAGACCACGATCAACGGCTGGAACGGCTACTCCGGCGCCGGCCTCGCACGCGTGGGCGGCGGCTTCGACGGCGCCTGGGCGCTGCAGATGACGAGCACCACGGGGACGCTGTCCTCGTTCGGCGTGAACGACAGTCCGAACTGGGTCGCGAACGCGGGGGCCGCGGGCTCACGCCACCGCTTCGGCGCCTGGGTGCGCTCGGAGGCGTCCCAGGGCTCGGTGCGACTCCAGGTCCGCGAGTACCTCGGCGCCACCAAGATCGGCCCCACGACGCTGTCCGTTCCCGTGCCGCTCTCGACCGCATGGCAGTACGTCACGGTGGAGCACATCACGCAGACCTCGGGCACGACGCTCGACTTCCAGGTCTACGATTCACCCATCGTGACCGGCGAGGTGTTCCTCGTGGACAACGTCTCGATCCACCTGGTGCCGCCCGCGGGGCCGGCGCTCGTGGCGGGCGACCCGCTGGCGGCGACGGGCCCGGGGGACCCGGCCGGAGCGGCCACCGGCGCCGGGCTGCCGGTCGAGTTCGGCGCCCGGATGGTGCCCACCGTGACCCACGCGGACGCCACGCTGCACTTGAGCCTCACCCGGCGGGGCCCCGTGCGCGTGGACCTGTTCGACGCCTCGGGCCGCCTCGTGCGCAACCTGCTGGACGACCCGGACATGGCACCGGGATCGCACCTCCTGCGCGTGGACGGGCGCGGTGGTCGCGGCGACCGCCTCGGCTCCGGCGTCTACTTCTATCGCGTGCAAGCGGCTGAGCGCTCGGCCGTGGGACGGTACGTGCTGGTGCGGTGACCCCGGCGGCACCGGGCGGGGGAATCTCGCGCACCGCCCGGCCCGCTAGCCCGACCTATTCATGAACCGCCAGCCGAGAGTGCGGGATGTGCACCAGCCGCAAGGAGTGCGGCCAGCCGCGACGCAGTCGTGTCGGTGGACACGTCGAGGAAGCGGCCGGCCGGACGACGCAGCGGATGGTGTGCAGACCGCGCTCGCAGGCGGCGGGCTCATGAATAGGTCGGGCTAGGGACGGCGGGCGTCCCGCGAGCGGGACGCGGGGCCGGCACGGTCGCGCGCGTCGATCACGTAGCCGCCGAAGACGCCCGTGCTGCCGCAGTCGCCCGTGCAGTCGTCCGTCCAGTCGCTGGCGAAGATCACGCGGCGGCCGTCGGGCGAGGGCACGCCGTGAGCTTCGGCCCGGTAGGGCTTCCCGGACGTGCGCACGTGGCCGAAGCGCTGCACCGTGCCGCTGCCGTCCATCTTGACCGCGACGATCTCGCCGGCGAAACGGCGGCCGGCGGTCGCCGGCCCGCGCGCGTACGTGACGTACACCCAGCCCGGGCGGAGCGTGTTGCGCGCGGAGGCGTGCCAGAAGCTGGCCTCGTTGTCGGGATCGGAGAGCGCGGTGACCTTGCCGTCCCGCAGCCGCACCTTCACGACGCGGCCGATCCGGCTGCCCGGGCAGGCGCGCCCGCCGATCAGCACGTCCTCGTTGCCGTCGAAGGGGTCGCGCGCCATGTCCGCGTGCTTGAGCGGGAACGTCCAGCCGTTCGGGCGTGCGGCGAACGAGCCGCAGCGGAGCGAGCTGCCGGCCAGCGGATGCGGGCGGATCACGAGCGCGGCGTCCACCGAGAAGACCCGGTGCAGGTCGCAGGTGGTGTCGCAGGGCGCGCCGCCGCTCCCGAACTTGAGGTCGATGTAGCGGCCGGAGGGCGAGATGCTGATGTTGCCGTTGGGGCAGAAGTCCGGGTCCCCGGTCTTGAGACTGCACGGCACGAACGTGTAGACGGGCCCGATGCGGCGGTGCGGCCAGGGCGGCGTGTTCGGCCCCTGCGGGTCCATGTCCACGACCACCATGCGGGTGTCGTCCGAGATCACCACGTAGCGGCCGTCCGCGGAGACGTTGCCCTCGCTGCTGCCGATGCCGTAGTCGGCGGGGAAGGGGAGCGTCCAGCTCCGGAGCTTCCGGCACGTGGCGACGTCGAACCACATGAGCTCGGTGCCCGCCCGGTTCACCGCGATCTGGACGGTGGGGTACTTCGGGCTCGGGTGCCAGCGGTACTCGTAGTTGTCGAAGGCGTCGCAGGGCGTGTAGCGCGGCCGGTAGGTCTCGCCGTCGAGGATCACGGGCGAGCGGGTCGCGCCGCCCTTGCGGTTCTCGATCGAGAGCAGCGTGCCGTCGGAGTTCCACGGCTGCTGCTTGGAGTAGACGTGCCGCGCGTCGGTGCCCCAGACGCCGAGTCCCGGCCCGACCGGGGTCCCGGGCTCGCCCGTGATGCGCGTGATGCGCGTCCCGAACACCGGGTCGGTGAAGGTCTCGAGGTAGTGCGGCCGGGGGAGCGCCGGGGCGCGCAGCACCGAGACCGAGTCCACGAGCGTGCCCCGGAAGCCCGGGGGGACCGGGCCCGGGCCCGGTCGCGCGGCAGGCGCGAGACTCCCGAACAGCGCCAGCGGCGCGAGCAGCCATGAGGCGTTCATATTCC
>Ga0187893_10002006_pt1 | contig 46176 bp, 34 predicted proteins | sample MA1701074metaG_FD_139574 | JGI IMG/M metagenome (GOLD analysis project Ga0187893, IMG submission 139574) | White microbial mat communities from a basaltic lava cave in the Kipuka Kanohina Cave System on the Island of Hawaii, USA - MA170107-4 metaG ... | reverse complement strand
CTTGAGTTCCAAAATGGTTTGTGCGTCCATGCCGATGGCCTCCTGGGTCCAAACACCGCTCGACCCAACCATCGGCTGGCCGCTTGAAGTTTCTTGAGCTTTCTTAGCGTTGTGGTACTAGGCCGGGTGGCCCATCCATCCCGCGCCGGCGTAGCGCAGCGTAACTCTATATATTCTGGGAGCAGCGAGGCGAAATCCCGAGTTCGCAGCTAGTTTCCCACGCCTGTGGCCGCGCGGCGAAGCGATGCAAATGCCTCGTCGAGATCGCGCTGGCGGAGTTCGCGGAGGTCGGGGGGCAGTTCGGAGGCGCGGATGAGCCATTCCACCGACTGCCCTTCACCGATCATGCGGACCACCTTGGCCACATAGGGGTCGCCGGTGGCACCGGAAGTCGATGGTCCGCGTGGCGCCTCGGACGGATCGCCCTGCTGTGAAGTAGGTCGATAAAACACCACTCCGTCAGGGTTGATGAGATAGCCCAGGCCTGTATCGGCGGCGATTTTCTCCAAGGCGCGCTCTGCGGGCTGATCCAAAACGGTCAAGGAATAATTCCGTTGCATCGGCGGCGGAAGCGAGGCAATGGCCCCCGGCTCCACCCGGGCGGGGAGACCGACCGCGTCGTTGATCGCGGACAGAACGTCGAACAAGGGCTTGTTGGCGACGCGGACCGTGATGGGCTTCTGCAGCCGCTGCCGAACCCGGGACTCGAGCGTCGCGATCACGACCATGCGATCCGACACGCACCAGCCGCACCCGAATTGGGCGGTGGCGACGGTCAATACGCTGTCGCCCGGGCCGGAACCGACGCTGGAGAGGGCGGCGCGGAGATTGCCGATCGAACCGGCCTGGCACTGCACGCGGGTGAGGAGTTCCTCTCGATCGGAGTCGATGGTGCCGGGTTGCAATCCGGCAAGCCAGGTAAGCGTGTCGAGCTCAGCCCAAGTGGGGGCGCGGCCCAAACAAAGAAGCCCCTCCCTGGCAGCCACGCGAACGTGGTCCTCTTCGACCACCACCACCATGCCAAGCGGTTCAAAAACTCGCGCCAGCCCTTCGCGCAAGGGCACGTTGGCGATGTCAACTTTTTCGATGAGGGTATCGCCGCCGTAAGGGGCCAGCGCTACTATATCCTTGGGCAGTACAATCCGCACGCCGGTCTGCTCGGTCAACCGGGCAACGGCGTCGGCGAGCGTGATTTTCTCCAAGGTAATCTTGGCCGGTTCATCCAGAGCCTGTTCGATCAGGGCGCGGGTGTCGAGCAGATGGGCGCTCGCGGCGGCCGTCAAAAAGATAAGAATTTGAAACATGGTTCGGATCATGATTCACCCCGGTTTCCAGGTCACAATGGCGGCAATTCCTCCGCGGCATCGGTTTCCCCGTCCGCACCGGCCCATGCGGACGAAATCATGGTGCGGGACAACTCGACTCGTTCCGGCCCGACCGAAAGTCGTCCGTAGGAAACCGTCACGCGGGATGACGCCTCGGGCTGGAAAGGCAGGCCGTTCGGGTTGACCGGCCGCGCAAGCGTCACCTGGGTTCGGATTTCCGCTCGAATGCTTTCCCGCGGAACGATCGAGGTCTGCCGCGGAATCAGGAAAGCGAAGGCGATGGCGGCGGCCGCGGCCAGCGGCACGCCCATTCGAAAAACAAGCCGGCGAGACTTGGAGAAACGCTCCTCGCGGCGGATCTCGCACATCACGTCGGATTGGAATCGAACCCAATCGATCGCGGGGGACTCTTTCCTCCATTGCGACAGCAAATCCTCGAGCGAATCGTCGCGATTTTCCACCATCGGGTTTGCACGAATGGCGGCCAAAACACGATCGGGCAATTCCCGATCGAACAGAATTGAATTCTGCGATTTCCAATCCCGCAGAAGTCGATTCAAAGAGAGAAACCGCTGAGCATCCACCCGTGACGCAGCGCCCGATTGCATGAACTCATTGAGCCGTAACCGATCTTCGTCGGTCAGTGGTTCGTCCAGGCTCCGGCTGAGGAGGAACAGCGGGTCAGTGGGGTTGTAAAGATCATCCGACATGGAGTTCACGGTTCCCGAATCAAGCCTCGCAAATCCAATTCCCAGTGCGGCGGTCGGCAGATTGTCGGCCTTCAGAACCTATGCCGTCCGCAGACCTCACAGGTAGTCGGCAAGCGCCTCCTTCAATTTCTTCCGTGCCTGAAACACGTTCCATTTCACCAACTCCACGGTACAGTCCAGGATTTCCGCCACTTCGTTCTGGGGCATTCCTTCCACACTGAACAGGATCAAAGCCAGTCGCTGCTTTTCCGGAAGCTGGGCCATGGCCACCTGAATCGCCCCCGAGGTTTCCTCGGCCATGATTCCCGCATCGACCTTGTTTCCCTTCAATTGCCGGTGACCCGCCGATGGATCATCCGCGATCGACGGATTTTCAGGCGATCCATCGAGGCTTACGGCGGCCCGAAGCTTTCGCGATCGCCGAAAGTTCAACGACAGATTGGACACGACGCGCATCAGCCACGGGCCGAATCGGTTCGCATCCTCAAGCTGTCCCAGAGCCCGATACGCCCGTACAAACGCATCCTGGGCCACGTCTCGGGCGTCTTCGCCGTTGCCCAGCAATCGATACGCGACGGAGACCACTCTCCGTTGATAAAGCCGGACCAGGCTGGAGAATGCCTCCACGTCTCCCTTTTGAGCCTTTCGGACCAGGCTGGTCTCCGTCACCCCGGCCGACGACTGTTGGGTCTCCACTGCGCGTTCTTCCTACGGGTTTAGACAGGCCATTGACCGCCCAGTTAGTCGGCTGTCCAAAAGAAACTCGGCCTCGGCGCACCCGGTCGGTTTTCCGGGCTTATCGGACACACCGTTACCTCCCATGTTGGGAGTGATCCCGGCGCGCTGGGTCTGGAGAATCACGGCCTCTCCGTACGAGACCATGCTGCCCGATTGTTATTGCCGCCCTATTTGGGATGCACCTCGGACACGACCGCCACGATTCGGGCATTTTGCGGGAGGATCGAGGCGGCGTACAGTATTTCGCATTGATCATGGAGGTCATTCGCGAAATTCGTCCCTGTTTCGAGGCCGTACGCCGATTGCAGCGCGACGGAGCGACCGTTGCCCTAGTACCCACGATGGGGGCGCTCCACGCAGGGCACGCCGCCCTGATTCAGGAAGCCAAACGGCGCTGCCGATACGCCGCGGTCAGCATTTTCGTGAACCCGGCACAGTTTGCGCCAGGAGAGGACTATGCGAAGTACCCCCGCACCCTCGATGTGGATCTGGCCCGGAGCGATGCCGCGGGGGCCGACCTGGTATTCGCGCCGGATGCCGCGGTGATGTATCCGGTTGAACCGTTCACCACGATTCGGGTCAAACAACTTGGCGAGGGGCTTTGCGGGCCGTTTCGCCCCGGCCATTTTGACGGCGTAGCTCTTGTGGTCGCCAAGCTGTTCCACATCCTACCGGCCGACGTGGCAATCTTAGGCGAAAAGGACTATCAACAGCTTGTTGTCATTCAACGCCTGGTGGCGGACTTGAACTTTCCAATCGAGATCGTCGGCCACCCGACGGTGCGGGAGCCGGACGGGCTGGCCATGTCCAGCCGGAATGTCTATTTGACTCCGGCGGAACGGGTGCAGGCGAGGTGCTTGAGCGCCTCGTTGTTCGCGGCGATGGAGAGGGTTAAGGAGGGGGAACGCGATGCGACTCGACTTTGCAAGGAGATCCGACGCAGTATCTCCGCGGTCGGACCGGCCGAAGTTGAATACGTCGTGATCGTGGACGCAAAGTCGCTTGATTTGATGCGGTCGGTGGATCGGCCCGCGCGGATTTGCCTGGCGGTACGAATCGGCGCTTGCCGCCTCATTGACAACGTGGGTGTGGAAACGAATGGTTAAAAACCAAACGCAACGCTGACCTATTTCAGAAACAATCATTACGCAAACCGGCATAATCGGAACGCAGTAATGGACCGCGATGCCCGCTTTCTAAGCCGCGGTTGCGGCGGCCGATTGTAGCCCGCGGCGGAAGCCGCGGGTACCGTATTGCCAAGCGAACAAGCCCCGGCGGGGGCGGCCGATTCAAAGGTGGGGGGTTTTCCAGACGTGCCGATGCTTTCTATGAATGCAGCCTCAATCCACCATTGCCGGAAATAGCATGCACACTTGGGGCAGGATACGGACGGAAAGAAACTAATTGATGGAATTTGTCCACGACATCGCCGAAGCCATCCGCCGCGGGGAGCGGTCCGCGGAAGAGGTCGTGCGCTGTTCGGTGGATCGGCTGGCCGCGATCGATCCGAAGCTCGATGCGTTCATTGGTTGGGACGCGGATCGGGCCATCGACCTTGCCCGACGGATCGACGCCCGCCGCGCCCGGGACGGCGTCGAAAGCCTGGGTCGGCTGGCCGGCGTTCCGCTGGCCGTCAAAGACGTCATTTGCACAAAATTCGGCATGACCACTTGCGGTTCACGAATCTTGAAATCGTTCCGTTCGACGTACAACGCCACGACCGTAGAGCGCCTCGAAGCCGCGGATGCCATCATCCTCGGCAAGACCAATCTCGACGAATTTGCCATGGGCAGCAGCACGGAGAACAGCGCGTTTTTCACCACGCGAAATCCGTGGGACCGGGAGCGCGTGGCCGGTGGATCCTCGGGCGGCTCGGCTGCGGCCGTGGCCACGGGCATCGTCCCCGCAGCCCTGGGAAGCGATACCGGCGGTTCGATCCGCCAGCCGGCTTCGTTTTGCGGCGTCGTTGGATTGAAGCCGAGCTATGGGCGTGTCTCGCGATACGGGCTGGTCGCATATGGGAGCAGTCTCGATCAGATCGGTCCGTTTACGAGGACCGTGCGCGATGCCGCCACTCTGCTCAATGTCATTGCTGGGCACGATCCGCGAGATTCGACCTGTGCCGCAGTTCCCGTGGCAGATAACGTCGCGAGCCTGGACCGTCCCCTGAAAGGGCTGCGGATCGGCGTGAGCGAAGAGTATTTTGGAGAGGGGTTGGACGGCGAGGTCATGGCCGCCGTGGAGGCGGCAATTGCGCAAATGGAGCATGAAGGCGCAAGACCCGTCCGCATTCATCTGCCCCATCTGAAATACGCGGTCGCCTGCTACTACATCGTCGCGACGGCCGAGGCGAGCGGGAACCTGGCTCGCTTCGACGGTGTTCATTACGGATACCGCACGCCCCATCCCAAGGACGCCCTCGAACTTTACGCCGCCACACGGGGTGAAGGATTCGGGGCCGAAGTCAAGCGGCGAATCATGCTGGGCACGTACGCCCTTTCGAGCGGATACTATGACGCCTATTATCAAAAGGCTTTGAAAGTGCGAACGCTCATCAAACGCGACCTGGACCAGGCCTTCGAGAAAGTGGATGTCATCGCCTCACCCGTGGCGCCGACCACGGCTTTCAAGATCGGCGAAAAATCGAACAACCCGCTGGAAATGTACTTAAGCGACATCTACACGCTGTCCGCCAATCTGGCGGGAATCTGCGCGATCAGCATTCCGTGCGGCTTCGACGGTCGCGGCCTTCCCATCGGGATGCAATTGATGGCCGCCGCCTTCGCCGAACCGACGCTGCTCGCTGTGGCACATCAATACCAATTGCTAACGGACCACCACAAGACTGCACCCGCCGACCTAACATGATGCGTGCCTTAGTTGGTTTTCGCCACGCGGGATCGAAGTAAAGCACGATACGCCGCTGTCGAACTCCCCCCTTTGAATCACCGGCCGTCGAGCCCGACCTCGGTCGCTGAAGCGCCCCAACTGGGAAAAAAACGCTTTTCGTGCAGCCTTGACAAGGTGTTCCGATTCGTTCAAACTCGGCGGCCGAGCGGCAAGGATGCTGTAAAACGATGAACGGATCTCGTCAGCCGGTCACGCCACGGGCGTTGCTTCCCTCATTCTCCGCGCTCGTGGTTTGCGCGGTGCTTTGGCCCGCGTTTATCACCTTCGACCTTGGCGATTGGCCCAGCCCGCACCAATATCCGCATCATAACCCGCCGCACAATGCGTGTGGACACGTCGGCGCCTGGGCGGCGTACTTTGCTATTCATTACCTCGGCGATGGGGTCTATCCATTGCTGTTGTTCGGCACCCTGTCCTCGTTGCTCCGCCTGATTCGCGGGCGAGTCGGCAGCTTCGGGGAACGGGCGTTCGGACTCATTCTGCTCGTGGCCGTGGCGTCCGTCTCGTCCCACCTTATTTCTCCGCCGGGCACCTCGGTGCTGCCCGTCGGCAACGGCGGCGTGATCGGCTATGCCCTGGCCGAACTGATGACCAGAAATCTCTCCCGCCTCGGAACGCTTATTATTCTGATGTCCTGTTTTTTCGTCGGGCTGCTTTTCACCACGGAGGGCTGGGTGCTCACGTTGCCATCGCTGCTTCGCCGCTTCGGAGAAGCCTCCATTTCCGCGGCGGCGGCCGCCCGACAGGTCGCGTCGACGGTCGCACCCATCCCGCGCGTCGTTCCCGTCGGCGAAGGCATCACCCGTGATGAACGATCCGCACTTTTGCGAGTTAGCCGCCCGAAGAGGAAAGTGGATTTGCCGGGGCGAGATGACGAATCAGAGGATTTGGACGAATCCACGATGCCGAGCAAGGAACCAGGCTTGCTACCGGCTCCTCGGCAGACTTCTCCTGCATCCATAGCCCCCACCGAACAGTCGAACGCTCCCGAGCCGCTCGATAATCGAGACAATCCCTCGGCGGACCTCGCTCCGCTGGATGCGAGTAGCCCTGGAACTTCCGCAGCGCAACTGGCGCGAACCGCCGCGGCCGCCGCCGCCCTCAAACAGGCCGCCCGGTCCCAACCCGGCCCCATCGTCAAGTTCGCTTCCGCGGAAAAGGCGGCCGCCTCGGAACCCTACCCAAAACAGATCGAGAATTGGCAGCTTCCGTCGCTAACGCTACTGGAAGACCCGGAGTACGGCTTTTCCTCTCAGCAAGAATCGTTCGTCCGCGAACAAGCGAAGATTCTGGAACGAACCCTCGAAGAGTTCCGCCTCGACGCCCGCGTCGTGGAAATCGACACCGGGCCGGTCATCACCATGTTCGAGCTTAAGCTCGGCGCGGGCATCAAGGTCTCGCAGATTGCCGTCCTGTCCAACGACATCGCCCGAGCGCTGAAGGCCCACGCCATTCGGGTCGTGGCGCCAATCCCCGGAAAAAACACGGTTGGTGTCGAAGTCCCCAATTCGCGAAAGGAAAAGGTCCGCCTCAAGGAGCTGATTCAGCTTGCCGGAAAAAAGGCCGCCGAAATGGGTCTGCCGCTCTATCTCGGCAAAGACGCGGCGGGGGCTGCTCTCGTTGCCGACCTGACCAAAATGCCGCACCTCTTGATTGCCGGCACCACCGGCTCCGGCAAGAGCGTCTGCCTCAACGCGGTCATCCTCAGTTTCCTCATGGCCAAACGCCCCGACCACGTCAAGCTCATACTCATCGACCCCAAGATGGTGGAAATGAGCCAGTTCAAGGACGTGCCGCACCTGATGTGCCCGATCGTCACCGACATGGTCCAGGCCGAAAAAATCCTCGAGTGGGCCGTCACCAAGATGGATGAGCGATACGAATTGCTCGCCGAAACCCGCGTGAAGAACATCGCCGGCTACAACGAACTCGGCGCGGAAGAACTGTACGCCCGCCTGAAACCCGCCACCGAAGTTGAAAAAGCCGCGATCATCACCCACTTGCCCTATATCGTGATCGTCATTGACGAGTTGGCCGACCTTATGATGACCGCCGCGAAGGAAGTCGAGCACCATCTATCGCGGTTGGCGCAGAAATCTCGCGCCGTGGGCGTGCACATCATCGTGGCCACGCAGCGTCCCGAGGCCAAGGTGGTCACCGGTTTGATCAAATCGAATCTCCCTTCGCGAATCTGCTTCCGTGTCGCGTCGCGCATGGACTCGCGGATCGTGATGGATCAAAACGGCGGCGAGGTCCTGATGGGCCAGGGCGACATGCTCTTCCTCCCCCCCGGCTCGCACAAACTCCTCCGCGCCCAGGGCACGTTTCTCGGCGACGAGGAAGTCGCCCACGTGCTCGACGACCTCACCGCCCGCGCCCGGCCGGAGTTCCACCCCGAACTGATCGCGATTCGCCAGAAAGAAACCGACGTCGAGGACGGCCTGCGCGATCCGCTCTTCGACGACGCCGTTCGCATCGTTCTCGAATCCCGCCGCGGCAGCGTGAGCCTGCTGCAACGCCGCCTCACCATCGGCTATTCCCGCGCCTCGCGATTGATCGACCAAATGTCCGCCGCCGGCCTCGTCGGCGACTACAAAGGCTCCCAGGCCCGCGAAGTCACCATGACCCTCGGCGAATGGGACGCCCTAAAGGCCCAGGTCGATGCGGATCGGGCGGCGGGCTATGAGGCGGATGCAGACGACGCGTCATAAATTGTCGAGCCTGCCGCTCAGCATTGTTTACAGCGGGGTGGTCGGCACGCACGGTGGGAACGCCATGTGGCAGCGATATTGGCGGCGGCGACCAGCCATCGAAGCCGAAGGTCCGGCGGCAGCCCGTATTATCCCGTTGTGGATTTTGCTGATTGCCACGTTGATTCCTTCCAGGGTTGTATTCCTATGGAGTCGACGACGTGCCCCCGGGGTACTGCCGAATATGCGGTTACGACCTCACGGGCAATCAATCCGGCATTTGTCCGGAATGCGGTCGGAAAACCTGATCCCCTTACGCCAAACTGACCGGATCCACGTCCACTACGATCGCCGCCTTGGGCACCCGCAATTTCCCCGACAGTCTCAAGAACGCGAACAACCGTCGCAGCGAGATCGCATCCGGCGTCCGCACCAGCAGATCGAACCGATATTGCTTTCGTAACCGTGAAATCAGGCAGGCATTCGGCCCCAGCACGTCGCTCAGCGAAAACTTTAATTCGGCGATGGCCTCGCGGATTCTCAGCACCAGTTGTTCGCACGCCGTGCGCGCTGTTTCCTCGCGAACATGAGTCACGAGTATGCGCGCAAGACGACGAAACGGCGGCAGCCCGACGTGCTGCCGCAGCGGCAACTCCTCCTCAGCGAACCCCGCGTAATCGTGCCGCAGCGCAAATTGCAGCGCCGGAAGCGCCGGCGTCATGGACTGCACCACAACACTTCCCGAGGCCTCCGCCCGACCCGCCCGGCCGGCCACCTGCGTAATCAATTGAAACAAGCGCTCGTGCGCCCGGAAATCCGCGGAAAAACTGGTCGCATCGCCGCTGACCACTCCTACAAACGACACGAGCGGAAAATCGAGCCCCTTGGCGATCATCTGCGTTCCGACCAACACATCGATCTCCCGCGCCCCAAAGCGCGAAACAATCCGTTCGTAATCCCTCCGGTGCCGCATCGTGTCACGATCCACGCGCTCGATGCCCTTCTTCGGAAAATACTCCCTTAGGATTTCCTCCACCTGCTGGGTCCCCACGCCGAACCGCAGCAACCGTTCTCCGCACGTCACGGTTGGGCAAAACTCCGGGGTCGGGATTCTCAAGCGACAGTAGTGGCAAATCGACTCACCGCCTTTGGTGTGCATCACCAGCCCTACGCTGCAATTGGGGCATACCAATCGTGTGTTGCACGCCGGGCAAAAGACGCGCTGCGCAAACCCCCGCCGATTCATCAGGATCACGGCTTGTTCATCTCGCGCCAGCGACTCTCCCAGCCCGTGCAGCATCTGCCGCGACAGCACCACGCCTTGTCGTTTTTCCAGGTACTCGTCGCGCATGTCCACGATCTCGATGCGCGGCAACGGCAGATCTTTGACACGTTTCAAGAGGATCAGGCGCTGATAGTCCGACCGCGTGCCGCTTCGATGCCACGTTTCCAACGACGGCGTCGCGGAACCCAGAAGCACGGGAATTCCCAACGCCTTTGCCCGCATGATGGCCACGTCGCGCACATGAAACCGGGGCGCACGCAGGTTCTTGAAGCTCCCTTCCTGCTCCTCGTCCACGACGATCAAGCCCAGGTTCGTAAACGGAGCAAACACGGCGCTTCTCGTTCCCAGTGCGACCCTTTTTTCGCCCGCCGCCATTTGCCGCCAGATGAGCGACCGCTGAACCGCCGTTAGGCCGCTGTGGCTGACGGCCACATCCGCGAGGCGCGACGAAAGACGCTCGACGAGTTGCGTCGTAAGCAAAATCTCCGGCACGAGCAGAATCGCCTGCCTCCCGCGTGCCAGGACTTCCCGAATGGCGTGGATATACACTTCGGTCTTGCCCGACCCGCTCACGCCGAACAAAAGCGATACCGAAAACCGCGCTACTTGTATGTCCTGTGCAATTGTTTCGACGGCCGCCCGTTGCTCGACATTGAGCTCGAAATTCGGTTCCCGAAGAGCCCCTGCGGAAGGCTCCGCCAAGGGTGCCTCTTTCGACTTCGTGATTTCGATCCACCCGTCGGCAACAAGGGCACGTAGCACGGCCGCGGTGGCCGACGCACGCGCAAGGACCTCCTCCATCCGCAGTGGTTTTCCGGCACTAGCGAGCACGTCCAAAACCGCGCGGCGCTTGGGCCCTCTCGGAACGGCTCGCTCCCGCACGTGCGAGTCGGCTCCGGCCCCATGCGGCGGCCTCTTGATCGAAACATGACGAATCGTTTTCATCCCGCGCTGTAGACGCACCGCTTCGGCCGTCATCGCGTTCAATACGAGACCCAAGCCGCAGGAATAGTGCTCCGCGATCTCGCGTCCGAGCGAAACAAGCTCCGGCGTAAGCAACGGCTCGTCGTCGACCACCGATCCAATCGGCCCCAGCGTGCTTTCCCAATCTTTCTGTTCCAGTCCGACGACATAGCCTTCGACCTGCCTGCCCTTTCGCCCAAACGGCACGAAAACGCGTTGTCCCAATCGAACCGAATTCTCAAAATCGTGCGGCACGGCAAACGAGTAGGTCTGTGCGACGGGAATGACCAGCGCCACGTCCGCAACCCATCCGAACCGTGGCTCACCCTCCTCAACCCAGAGTTTTCGGGTGACATAAATCGGCTCAGAAGAATCCATGGGCGCATCCTTCCCGAAAGCCAAGGACATGTCGAATCATCGACGGGGTTAAAAGGTACCCGGGCCGGGCTATTCGATCAGATACACGCGACGGCGAACTCGGTCCATGCGCTCCAGGTAGCGCTCCAGCAGCCCCGCATCCCACTTGCGATACAGCTCGACAACTTGCCGGGGATGATAATCCTTCCGCAAGTAAAGCCGGGCATGGGGCGGGTTCCATTGCGGGACCGGGGCCACCGCGCCTCGTTCCATCGTCGAAAGCACAGCGATCATCGCCGCGACTCCCGCCTGAATCGCTTTGCACCCAATCGTGTGTGGCCGATCGCCATCGGTGATCTCCGGCCGGGCGTGCCGGAAAATCGGACCGCTGTCGATTCCCCGATCGATGGCGTGAATGGTGGCCCCGACGTACTCGGGTTCGTCGTTGAGCAGCGGATAGAAGTTGGTGGCCGTCCCGCGGTAGTAGGGCGACAAACCCAAATGCAAGTTGACAATGCGGCCGGACCAACGTTCAAGGAGCGGATCTTTGATCAGGTTGGCGCCAAAGACGGCCAGGGTGTCGGCCCCACCATCCTCGAAGAACGCCACGGTCTGCGGCGAGTTCGATGAACCGGGCGGCAGGTGTTCGATCGAACACCCGCATTCACTTGGCAACACGAACTCCGCGTCGTAACCGAAGAAGCGGCTTTCTTCGGCCGTGCGTTCTTCGAAATGTCGCGAAACGATTTGGCGTTCTTCGGAGGAGAGGTCTTCGATCGCCACGCCGGCGGGAGCATATCCCGTATCTTCGTACGCCACGGCAACCACCGGAAGGCGACGGCGAAGTGCATTCACGAAATATCGGTGACGTATTTCGCGGCTCGTGAGGATGCCCACGCGCATGGGAGGCTGCATTCTTTCGGTGAACAACTCGCGCCGAGGAAACCCGCGGCATCACAATGAAATCGGCCCGGGCGGCTCAATCAGTGCCGCGCCGGGCCGATTCAATCTTCTTGACACCCCGGCTTACCACGGGGTTGTTTCCGAATGCCTATTTCTTCAGACTGATCGCGTACGTGAAGCTGGCGGCGTAAGGGGCAATGTCGTTGTTGCCGTGGTCCAGATTGGCCTTGGCGGAAAGACCAACCTTTTGGTTGTCGGCAACCTGCCACTCGAAGCCGCCCTCGGCCTCGACAATATCATTTTCGCCGTTCGTCTCGCTGCTGCGGTAGATGCAGTCGAGAACCCATCGAACGTTTTCCATTCGTGGCATGGCACCATCCAAACCGACGCCGACGCCCCACTGAAAGTCCCGCGTGTACCCCGACGTATCATTGGGACCTCGATCATCGAACGTGTCGTCGATGCGACTGTTGCGAATAAACGGCGATGTGTCGTTGTTCGTTCCGTTGACGGTCTTCAGCCAGCCGTTGACGTGCGAACGAAGGCCGCTGTCGTATTCGTTGGTCAAGGCAAGGCGCAATTCAGCATCCAACTTGTCCGAGCCCTCGCCCGTGGGAATGCGAACCGTGCTGGCGAGCGCCATTGCCGGCCAATACCCTTCTCCCTGGTAGAACCGCCACAAAGCTCCCCAGTTCGTGTCGTAGTTACCATCCTGATCGTTGCCGCGGTCTTCACCGTCGCCGAACCAGATCGGAACGTTGATGGATGTTTCTACGTTCTCAAACACTCCCCAAACGATACTCGGCTGGAAGATAAAATCGTCCTGCTCGCTAGAATCCGGCGGTTCGGGAATCCAACGAACCGTAAACCGAAGGTCGATCTGCCCGTGGGGGACCGGAGTTGCATCGGTGATGTTCCAAAGCTCCGTCGTCAGATCCCACCCACTCTCGGTGGCCACTTTTTTCGTTGTCGTTGTTACGGTCGTCGATTCCTTTGTCGTGGTCGTTGTCGTCTCTTTCTTCGCTTGCCCGAACGCAGCACCCGCCACGAACAAGCAGCAAGAAGATAGAACCAATCGCCTCATAGGCTGTTCCTCCCAAAGAGTTTCTATTTTGGATAGCGGACACCGCCGACCCGCGCCGATCGGTCCAAGTGCCCACGAAGCCGCAAGTCTACAGGATTCCAAATCGGCGCCAAGCCTGTTTTCCCTTGAACCTTATGTGTACGACAAATCTCCATCTAAAAACCAACGCTTCAATAAAGTATTCTACGCTTATAATTCGGCGCCGAGGCCTTGTTTGTGACCGAGTCTCACAGCTTTTTCCCGCTACCGTTCACGCGCTTTTGCCAACGAGGTACCGGCACCTACCAGAAATCGATGCGTGCCTTCCGTCGCCTTCCCGGAAAGCTTGTCCTCAACGAACGCCTTAAGCACGTACTCCCCTTCGGGCAAGGTGGCCGGCAAACTGACTCGTTGCGCGAGAAAAAAGTCGCCCCGAGGCTTGCGGCAGACGTCGGTCACCGAAGGTTCATCGCGGTTCCAAACCGAGCGGCCGTCCGATGCAATCAGTTCCACCCGCGTGGCCAACGATGCTCGGTAGTGCCCCTCGGACGTCTTTTCGTATCGAAGGTTGCGCACTTCACAATAAACGATGGTCTGAATTCCCTGTCCGGCCGCAAGTTCCTCCGCCGGCATTTCGTCATACACACCGAAAGTCACCACTTTTTTGCAAAGGCGAATGTCGGCAATCAACGGGTTCGCTCGGTCGGCCATCTTTTGCCGGAGTTGTTCGACTCGGGACAATGCTTCTTCGCTGACCGGAACCGATGTTCGGGCGACGACGCGGACGGCCGCAATCACGTCGAATAGCGCCGTCAGCAGGCTTCGCGTCTCTTCAGACAACGAGGCTGACCAGGTCTGAACGGATTCATCCCGGCGCAACCCGACCCGAGCAAATCGCAACTGCCATTCCGCGTCAAAATCATCCCCCTTGGCCACGCGATCCTCGAGCAAACGCAACCACTCTTCAACGGTCAACGAATTCACCGCCGGCATCGTGTCCAGAGGATGGTTTACGGCGCTTACGTTCTCGGCGGGACGGGTCGCCGAGACGGCGACATCCGTACCGGAATCAAGTTTGGGAACTTCCACGCGAAGAGATTTTAGAATCGGCGCGGCGGGAGCCGGACGAACGGGTACGGCTCGGTCAGTGATATCTATCTTTGCATTGGCGACCAAGGGTTCCGCCACGAGCGACGCGGCGGACGATTTCGCATCTCCGTTCGCGTCCGGGCCGACCCCCGCTTCCCCACTACTTGGTTCCCGCTTTCTTGATTCCCCGGCCGGCATGGAGGATGGCGAAGATAAGGCGGCAGTGGTTGATATCGCGTACTCGTTCGTACGGCGCAGAAAATCCTCGACCGCGGCCACGGCCGTCGACGGCTCCTGTTTGGCGACAGCGGATCCCGTCGCTGAATTCTCAGATGGAAGTGCACCCTTTTTGACGGGAGAGTCCAGCGTGGCACACCCGCCCGCAAGCAACCATGAAAGACACAAAACCGCCCGCTTTGCCCAGGTAGTTTCTTGGTTGAACCGCTGCATGATCGACCTCCGTGTCACGTTTTCCATTGAATTGCACCGGCACATGGCTCCATCCATACCGGCCGCACCATCACGCCACAGTATGCTTCACAATAAACTTCTCCACGGCCGTCTCGAACGAAGATCCTCCGGTTTTGACGCTGACATCCGCGGCAAGAAGATCTCGTTGTTGCTGCTCCAATCGGTGGCGGGTGAATCGTTGCATTCTGAGTTCGAGGACTTCCGGCTTCGCATAAATCCGTCGGGCCAGCTCGGCAACCGAGACGCCGCGATCCACGTCCCGGTGCCATTCCACCATTCGTCGAATTCCCCAACTCAGCCCGCCGATCGCCCTTCCTGGAGCCGCGCGATCCGTCGCCACCACCTGTTCCCAGGTCGAGAGTGCTTTAGCGGCATCCCCATCCACCATGGCATCCATCACCCGAAAAACCATCTCCTCGCGGTGACAGCCGGTCAAACGGCTCACGTCGTCAAGCGTTATTCGTGCCCGGTCACCTACGAACGCAGAGAGTTTGGCAAGATCCGAATCAAGGGCCCCCAAATCCTCGCCGGTCAGTTCCACCAGCCGGGCCGCGGCCGGATCTTCAAGCTGCTTTCCGTGCCGTTGGACCGCTCGCGCTTGCAACCATGAGAACAGCGACCGACCCTTGGGAGATTCCAACGCAATGACGCGACCGCGCTCCGCGATACGCTTGTACAAGCGAGTGTTCTTGGGGAGGGAATCACACAAGAGAATCAACACTCCTGGGCAGGCCGGGCTCTCGCAAAATCGTTCCAGCGGTTCTCGGTATTTTTGAACCAAACTGTCGGTGTCGTCCACCATGACCAGGCGTCGATCTCCGAATATCGACACCGTTCGGACCTCGTCCAGCACCTCGGCGAGTTCCGCCGTTTCGCCGTCAAAACGAATCGGAACGAATGATTCGCCGCGCGCTTGAAAATCCGACCGTAGACTCTCGATCGCTTCTGAGCGAAGAAATCGATCCGCTCCGACGACCGCGTATATTGAATGGATGGGCGAGGGAGACTTAGCCATGGGTTCATCGCTTAACTTGCGACGCGGAGGACTTCAGCGACGTATTCATCAGGGCCAGTCGGTTTTGAGCCTCCGCGACGACCTCCGTAGACGACGGATCCACCTGCACGGCTCGCTGATAACACTCCCGGGCCACAATCTCATCGCCTTCAAACACGGCAACGTCGCCGAGCTTCATCCAGGTCGAAGCGTCCGACGGCTGGCGTTTCACGATCGCGCGGAACCACTCCCCCGCAGCTTTGTAATCTTTTCTTGCCATCGAGACCCGCGCCGCCCCCTGGAGCGCCGGAAGCGATTCGGGTTGCACTCCGAGTGCCGCCGCAAACGCCGCGTCGGCGCGTTCCAAGTCGCCGTGACGGTACAGCAACCCGCCCATTTCAACCAGCGCATCCGACCGATGCGGATCGAGTCGCACGACTTCACGAAACCGGCTGATGGACTCTCGATCGAGCTTCGCATCGCGCAGAGCCACCGCTTCGTCAAAGAGCTTGTCCGCCCGCTCGCGACTGCTCGGGGCGCGCTGCTCAGGGATTCGCGGCGCGGCGCCGGGCGAAACGGCCCCTCGGGGAGCAATCGGCGCCGGCGATGCCGGCGAAAGAAGCTCGACAACTTCCGGCGGGCTGCTCGTGGAATGGCCGACTTCGTCCATCGCGAGCACTCGAAGTGAAATCGAACCCTTTATTTCGTCGGGAATTCGCCAGTCGAAACGCGAGGTGTTGGCCAGCGGTTCGGGAGTGACGGATTGCCAGGCCTCCGTGGATTCTCGGCGATACTGAAGGTCGATCGGCCGGACAGGGAAGTTAGCGTCCACGGCCGTCCAACGAATCTGCAAAACCCGTTGACCCACGTTGGTGGTCTGCCGCGATTCGTGAAGTTGCACGACGGGAGGAGTCCAATCGAACATTATCCATTGCCGCGTTTCGATTCCTTCCGTCGGTGGCGGGGACGAAGCACCGGAGGCGTTCATCACCACAAAACAAAAACCATATACGCCTTCGCCATCCGCCTGAAACAGCAGCGGCGAATGACGATCTTCATCGGTACCATGCAGCCTCCAGGTTTTCCCCCGATCGGTGGTCACAAACAATTGCACTACATTCAGGGGCAGCGCTTCCTCGTTCACCTCGTAATGAAACTCCGCCACCCGACCGCGTACGAGTTGCGGAACCGGATCGGCAATCAAGTGCGTGGCTATCAACCCGAACGCCAAAGACGTTACAAAGGACCATAGCGAACGGGATTCCATGTTGCCACCCTCGTTTCTTTGACTTGCCACAGCGCCTCCAAACGCTGCATTAGCACTAATATCGGACGCCCAATTCAAACCGCTCCAGCGTCAGAGTCCCAAGGGGCGTTCAATCTCCTGAAACGGCGCTTGTTAAAGAAGGAGATTCCGTCCGATAATAACAAATTAGAAATTGCCTTTTTTCCCGTAAGAACGTGTACGGTGTCGGGCAACCCGATTGCCAGCCGATAAAATCCACGTGCGGTCAAGAGTCCGACGGTCGTGCCGTCAAGGCCTGCAACGGAGAAGAACCCGTGATCGAAACGATGCCATTACGCACTGATAGTCAATTGGGGAGGAGTTCACATATGGATGCCTATCAACGCCTGCGGGAGTTGGTCGAGGCTGCCGCGGATGACGTGGCGAAGGCCACAGGCGGGAACAAAGCGGCGGGTACGCGGGTGAGGAAGGCAATGCAAGAGATCAAGGATGCGGCCCAATCCGTGCGCAAAGCGATCCTTGAGGTGCGGTCGCAAACGCCGACGTGATCCATCCAGCTTGTCGAGGCCGCCGCGCACTCCGTGCGCCTTGCACGACCCGTTTGTTGGGTAGGATTTGGGGAATCACCCATGCCGCCGGCCCCCATGATCGACTTGACCCAGGTAGACCTCACACGGATTGAATTGACACGGCAGCAGATTTACGACCAACTTCCCCAACGATTTGAGTTTGAAGTTCTGGATGGAATTCACTGCGTCGATCTCGAATCGAACTTGCTCATCGCTTGGAGCGATGTTCGCCCGGACGCCTGGTGGTGCCGGGGACATCTTCCAGGACGACCGCTGTTGCCCGGAGTATTGATGATCGAAATGGCCGCCCAAGCGGCGGCCATGTTCTGGAAGTCCGCGGTCAAAACCGATTCCTTCATCGGTTTCGGCGGCGTGGAAGAGTGCAAATTTCGCGATGCCGTCGTCCCACCGGCGAAGCTGCATTTCATTGTCAAAGCATTGGACATCCGCCCCAAGCGCGTGGTCGCGGCCTGTCAGGGTCTCATCAAAGGGCGCGTCGTGTTTGAGGCCAAGGTGACCGGTTTGCTCATGGCCTGAGCGACCTTCATGAACGCCACAGGCCTTTTCCGGAAGAAGCTATCCGTAGTTCGTCCCAATGGTCGTAATGAGGGGACTGATTCCGGCGTCCAAGGGCCGCGGGGAAAACGCAACGGCGTGCGGATTTCAGGCCGCTTGCAAGCCTTGAAGCCAATAGGTAAACCGCTGCGTCGCCGCCGTACAGGCTTTACCCCAATTTTGGGGCAGGCGTCGAAATCCACCGGTGGTTCGGGTTGAGGTTTGAGCAGCCCGGTTTTGCGGAAGTTTCGATTGAAACCAAGCACTGTGGTCTTTGAGAACCTGGTTGGCGAAGCACTCCTCTTGGAGGCGCTTTCGGGCTACCTCCCGTCCTGGACGGCGCTGGGTTGGACGGCCGCGCTCGGACTTCTTATCCTGTATCCCACCCTCATCATCCGGCGCTACATACGCATTACGATGGAGAAATTTGACGATCACACTCCGCACGTGGAGGGGGGCGGCGGGGAAGCGCTGCCGCTGCGCGGTACCGAAATACGCTTCGCCGCCGCCGACGGGCATCCCTTGAATGGCGTGCTGCTTCATCGGTCGCCGGGACTATGCCGCCGCGGCGTCGTATTGTTCTGCCATGAATTTGGCAGCGATCGAACCCGTTGCGTTTCCTATTGCCGGGAACTGCTCCACGCCGGCTTTGATGTTCTCGCCTTTGATTTCCGCGGACACGGTGAGTCGCCGGCCGAGCCCGGCTACCGCCCGCGGCATTTCCCGACCGATCGGGAAGTCGAAGATGTTCGAGGAGCCATTGCCCATGCTCGGGAACACCTTCGCGGTTGCGGTGCGGAAGAAAGGATCGGACTCTTCGGGCTGTCGCGCGGTGCCGCCGCTGCCGTGCTGGCCGCGGCCGATTCCGAGGAAGTTCGGGCCATCGTGACCGACAGCGTCTTCAGCAGCGACATGACCGTCGAATTCCTGATGAGACGATTCGCGACTTCGTTTGCTCGGATTCGCATCGTTGCGGAAAACCATCCTCCCGCGTTTTGGCGCTTCATGCGCTGGCTGCTTTTCATCGAGTCCTCTCGTCGTTTTGGTTGTTCGTTCCCCTCGGTACGGCAAGCGCTTTCACGGCTGGGCTCCACGCCTTTGCTCATGATCCACGGCGAAAAAGATCGGTTTGTTTCCGAAGCCCAGGCCCGTTCGTTGTATTCGTCCGCATCGGGACCGAAATCCTTCTGGCTCGTTCCGGGAGCGCGGCACAACCAAGCCGCCGAAATCGCCCCCGACGCCTATCACTGTCGTGTCGTGGAATTCTTCTCCAAGCACTTTCCGGAAGAGACCGCTCGAAAAGGCGAATCAGGCCGCCGACGTTCCCCCGGACGCGAACGGGATCACTCGCCGAGACGCCAAGACGCGGATCAACCCGCGCTGGTCGCGGCCGGTAGGTCTTTCCCAGATTCCTGAGCCTGCCAATGACGATGGCCGGTACTTAATGGTACCGGCCACCTTCTGGGTTTTTTGAATAGCCCGTTCCGGAACGGTTACGGGCACGGGCTTGGGCAGGCAAAAATGCCATTGTAGGCATCGAGCACCGCGAGTACGTCGGTGATTTCGATCTGGCCGTCGCCGCCGCAAGGCGCGATGTCGGCGAACCGGCAATTCAACATGTCGTCAAACCCGGCCAAGACGCAATTGATGTCCGCGATGTCCACGACGCCGCTTTGATCCACGTCGCCATAGGCAATGCCGCCGAAGGTGTTTCGACACGAGCCGTCGCCCGGATTGCAAGAGTCGACGGTACACGGGTTCCCGTCGTCGCACTGCGACCGGTCGCATTCACATTCGTCGGGAACGTTGTTGCCGTTGCCATCCTGGCTGTGATTCGAGGCCACGTCGCATTCATCGGGGACCGCGTTTTGGTTGCAATCCTCGCTTCGGCCGGAGGCAATATCGTCGTCGTCCGCAAGATTGTTGTCGTTGCAGTCGATCAAATCGATCGCCTGCCGATAGGCCGCCATGGTGATGGAGGTCTGATTGACCGTTCGAGCGTTGTCCGCCGAGTTGCTCTGACCCTCCTGAACGCCGGTCGGAACGCCGTCGTACATCACTCCGGGATTTGAAAAGAACGGAATGCGTGTTCCCGGACTGTAGGACATGACCGTACGATACTGAGATCCGTTCACGCCAAAAAACCTGTGTCCGAAGGAATAATTGAAATACCCGGACGCGCTGGAATTCTGGCGGTCGTGGGCACAACCGAGATTGTGACCCAGTTCGTGGGTGAACGTGGAAGCGCCGCACCCGAAGTCCACGACGCTGAAGGCCCGCGTAGAGCCGTAATGAAGCCACGCAATCCCGCAATAATTGAACTGGTTGACCAACAACGTGACCTGATCGGCGCCGTATTGATCGCGCAGGACATGGACTTCGTCCATGTACCCGTCGGCCGGGTTGGTCAGCCGATCCAATTCGGTGCTGGCGTTGTGCGACTCGACGTAGTTGATTTCGGCGGCGTGGGCCAAGCGAACGCGAGCGTTAACCTGGCTGTTGGTGAAATGGGTGTTGGCCCCTTCGACGAAAGCCTGGGCCAACGCCTGCATGGCGTCAGTCCCGCCGGCCGCGGCACGGGCTTCGCCGGTGTAAACGACCATGACATCGATGACCGGTGCGCCGTCGTGTTCCGCATCTTCGCTGCGCTTCTGGGCGACCATGGGTCCCTTGTGCTCCGGACCGGAACCGCAGCCGGGCAACGCGGTGTCGTTGATTTGACGAATCGATTGCACCCCGCCGCCCACCGAACGGATTTCGAAATTTCCCTTGAGGGTGTGAACATCGGCGGCCACGGCCGTCCCTTCACGAACAAACGTGAAGTGCCCGATCGGATCGCCGGAAATCATCCCCGAGTAGGTATAGCGGTCCGGACCACGGCGCTCTACACGCGTGACCACTCCGTCATAGTTGGCGTCGGCGAAAAGGTTCAGCTTGAGTAGGCCGCCCGCGACATCGTCCACGTTCATTAGCGCCGCGGCTTCCAGACTCACAAATCGAGCCCGCCGCGTGGAACCGTCGGAAGGCAATCGATAACCGACGGGGGCCCGCGTCGGCTTGAAGAGACTGGTTGTCGCAAGGCTTGTTCCGGATTCAGATGGTTTCAGCGCCGGCAGACTTTGGGCCGTGCCGGTGCCGACGAGGCATAACAAGGCCAGCCCCGCAGCCACCCCTGGCGCGATACCGGCGTGCTTCCGTGTTCGTCCTTCTTGGATCTGCGACCGAGAACGCACCCGACGCTCGGGAATCCTCTTTCTTTGTACCAACATGGCCTCTTCCCCCTTGAAACAACGATTGCCCCCCTCTTTCAGATCGAAACACAATCACCTTTTTCACGGGGATTCCGGGAACGTGGCAGCGGCACAAGATGTAGGCCTGTGACCATATTCCCCCCCTCCCTCGACCGTACGATTCAAGAGGACCCTGTGGGCTCTTCTCGACCAGAGCAATTGAAACGCGACCATTCTCGGTCCCGCCCGCGGGTTCTAACCAATTCCGAGGTCAGGCAGCGGGAAAGGACAGCAAGAGTGATTCTCTTTTGTTCGCGAATCAGTATGCGCGTTTCATGGACCGCGACTGGGTCGCCTACTCCCGGCGCGCCGCGAGTGCGAACACAAAGAGTGGGTTTGACGCGACGGTCCGATCCCGATGCATCGGCACTGATCGTGCCCGCGCGCAAGGAATCCTCGCCACATTGGGGCTACCCTCCCCCGGAGTCGCATTGGTTCCCTTGAGGGGCTTCGCGGGAAGAGTTGTCACTCCTCTCGCGGGAGGTTAGAATAGGACCGGCGATGGGCGTCGGTTCGCGCGGGGTCGCGCGATGAGGGCGTCCCAGAACAGGAGGTGGCCTCTTCTCAATGAGCGATGGGCTGTCTACGGCCTCGGCTTTGGACACCAACGTGCTTCTGCTGAATGCGCACTATCTGGCGATGCGAATCGTCAGTGCCCGCCGCGCTTTCACATTGTTGTTCAAGCGCGACGAACGGCTCGAGCCGATCGCCGAGGTCGTGCACATCGAGAACGGCCAATACGTCTCCTACAACTTCGAGGATTGGGCGGCGCTTAGCCGATTCCGCCACGAATTCGAACCGGCCCGCCACGACTGGATTCACACGGTGCGCTTTGCGATCGCCGTTCCGCGGATTGTCCGCGTGTTGAACTTTGCCAAGCTTCCCAAGCAAGAGGTGAAGTTCAACCGTCGAAACATTTTCGCGCGGGACAACAACACTTGCCAGTATTGCGGCAGGCGATACTCCACTTCGGAACTGAGTTTGGACCACGTTATTCCGCGATCCCGCGGGGGATCGTCGACGTGGGACAATATCGTTTGCGCCTGTATGCGCTGCAACGTTCGCAAGGGTGGGCGAACACCGCTGGAGGCTCACGTCCGGCTCATCCGCCCGCCGATCAAGCCCCGGCGAAACCCGGCCATCCATGTCAAGCTTTCCGACGACCGCTATGCCTCGTGGAAGCAGTTTCTGGACACGGCCTATTGGGATGTCGAGCTCACTTGAGACCCGCCACGGTGCCTCTCAACCGGTTCCGATAAATAGCCCGACACCCGTTCCGATCGAATTGGATTTCGCGCCCACCCATCGAGCCTCGTGACTCGGGGGCCGATGAATTCAGAGGTGGGTCAAAACAGCTACATTGCGGCCACCTCCTCAACCCCTTTGCGGACGGCGCGTACGGGTTTCATCACCGGTCGCGGCCCGGCAGGAAAGGTCGACGATCCGTCCTGCGGATCAGATCCCGACGCCAAGGCCGATATTTGCGTCATTGCCGACGACCGCGACGAGCGCAATCTCCTCCGCACGGTGATCGCTCGCGCGGGATATTCCGTTTCTTGTATTGAAGATCCCTCGAGTGCGCTGGACGCACTTCGCCGGGCTCGCCCGAAAGCCGTGTTGTGCGATTTTGATCTGCCCGGCGCGGATGGGATCGAGATATGCAAAGAGCTTCGCAAGGACCCGAACCTCGGGGGGATCTGTTTCCTGTTGATGAGCGCCGCGGGGTCCAAGGATCTCGCGGCGCGGGCCCTCGACTCCGGCGCGGACGACTTTCTCTCCAAACCCCTTGTCCATGGCGAATGGGTCGCGCGGATTCGCGTGGGCCTGCGGGTTCAGGCTCTGCACGACCAATTGAAACACGCGGCCATGACCGACGGTCTGACCGGACTGCTCAATCACGAACATTTCCACCGCGGCCTCAGCGCGGAGATCAACCGCGCCCGGCGATACGGCCATCCGGTGGCCCTGGTGCTGCTCGACGTGGATTTTTTCAAGGCCATCAACGACACGTTCGGCCATCCGGTGGGCAACACCACTCTTCGCCGACTGGCCGACCTATTGCGCGAGAGCGTTCGCAACGTCGATTCGGTGGGGCGGATCGGCGGGGAGGAATTTGCGATCCTGCTGCCCGAGTCCACGGCCGCCGACGGCGTTGGCGCAGCCGAACGCATCCGCACGGCGATTCGCGAAAGCCTTCGCGTGCCGGGCCTTCGCGACTTTGCGATTACGACCTCTTTCGGCGTGGCGGAATTCGACGATCGACACGTCTCCTCCGCGGAAAGCCTGGTCGATTGGGCGGACCGTGCCCTCTACCTCGCCAAGCGCCGCGGGCGGGACCAGGTGGCCCGAGCCTCGGAGCTGGACGACGCCGTCGATTGGTCCGCGGAAATTCAGACCAGCGAGGTCGATGCCCTTCGACGCCGGCTGGCCAGTCTTTCCGCGCGAGCCAAGGACGTGTACGTCCAAAGCGTCGCGGCGCTGCTGCAAGTGTTGAACGAGAAGGACCCTTACACGGCTCGCCACGCGATGAACGTGGCATTCTACGCCCACCAAATGGCCGAGGAGATGCGCTGCACTGCGGCCACCCGCCGCAGCCTGTACAACGCGGCTTTGCTGCACGACATCGGAAAAGTCGGAGTTCCCGATCAAATTCTCATGAAACGGACGCCGCTGACCCCGGTCGATCGGCGCATTCTGGTCCAGGTGCCCCTGATCGGGGCGCGCATCGTCGACCACTTGCGGATCCTTGAGGGAGAAGTGCAGATTATTCGGCACCAACACGAGCATGTGGACGGTTCGGGATATCCCGACGGTTTGTCGGGGCGGCAAATTCCGATCGGGGCGCGCATTCTCCATGTCGCCAATGCTTTCGACGCCATCACCACCGACCGCATTTATCGGCAGCGCCGTCCGATGAACGAAGCCATGTCGGAAATCCAGGCGGGCGCGGGCACGCAGTTCGACCCGGACGTGGTCCAGGCCCTGCTCCAACTCCTTCGCCGGAACCGTTCGCTCTGGCAACAGCGCATCGATGACACGATCGCCGCGCTTCGCGTTCCCTGTGATCTTCAGCTCCCCCTCGCCCGGCACAGCCTTGACGCGAAGAGTTAAGAGGGTTTCTTCGATCGCAGGCTGGATCGCTTCTCGCCATCCGCCGTCGGACATGGCACGCGCATAATCGGGCGGGATTCGGATCGCTTTGCCACCTCACGAAACCCGGCCTTGCGAAAGGCGGACGACAACCCCACGAAGGCGAACGTGTCCGGGTAACTTGACTTGGGGTCCACGGGATACCCTTCCAAGATCGCGGCTCCGTGCGACGAGGCGAATTCACACGCGGCTCGAAGCAGCAAAACGCTCAGCCCGCTTCGCCGGTGCGCCGGCTCGATGAAGAAGCAGGGAATCGACCACACCGCGGCGTTATCCACCGGCGCCAGAATGCGCGAGCGATTCAAACGGGGGAATTCCTCGCGCGGGGCCACCGCGCACCATCCAACAGGATTCCCATCGACATAGGCCAGCAAACCCGGCGGAGGGCCTTTGCGGACCAATCGTTGAAACGCTCGCCGGTTCCCTTCACCCTTTTCCGCGTCGAACGTGCCGGAACTGAGCCGCCAGTGCATGCACCAGCATCCGCCGCACGCGCCCTTCGAACCGAAGAGCTTTGTCAGGTCGTCCCAGCGATCGGGCGTAAGCGGGAAAAACTCGATCCGGGCTTCCCTGACTAGTTGAGCACGACTCCTCTTCACGCCCTTCGGGTTGCGCTGCGATTTGGGCACTGTATCCCTTGAAGGCTTCACGCTCTTCATGCCGGTTCCGAACTCGAAGGGTGACTTGCGTCGGCACTCAGGTTTCTCAATGCGATTCGGGCATTTCGTTTCCATGCTTCCAGCTTGGCCCGGCGCATGGCGCTGCCCGACAACTGAATCCGATAATCGTCTTTCGACCAATCCAGGATTTGAGTGAGCTGCGGTCGCGGCCCCGGCGACCGAATCGAAAAACGTGGGTCGCGGGTTTGAGGCGCCTTCGCGTTAAAAGGACAAACTTCCTGGCACACGTCGCATCCAAAAACCCAATCTCCCATTTGCGAATGAAGGGATTCGTCAATGGCTCCGCGATGCTCAATGGTTAAGTAACTAATGCAACGGCTGGCATCCATTTCGTATGGGGCAGGAAAAGCTCCGGTGGGGCAGGCATCCAGGCAGGCCGTGCAGCTACCGCAATGGTCCGGCTCGGGCTTATCCGGTGCCATTTCCAGCGTCGTCACAACGCCCCCCAGGAAAAAATAGCTCCCCAGCTCCGGATGCAAAACCAGCGTATTCTTTCCTATCCACCCGATCCCGGCGCTCGCGGCCAGCTCTCGTTCCAACAGCGGAGCCGTGTCGACACAAATCTTTGCCTCAAACGGTTCATCGAACTCGGCCCGAAGCTTTTCGACAAGCAATTTGAGATCCGAGCGAACCACGGTGTGATAATCCTCACCCCAGGCGTACCTGGCCACGCGGCCACGCAAAGCGGCGTCAGAATCCGGGCTGTTTTCGGAGATTTCTTCCTTGCGGTAGACTTTTGCCGTCACGATGACGCTGCGTGCGCCGGGAAGGAGTTTCCTTGGGTCGAGCCGAAGATCAATCCATCGTCCCAGATAATCCATCGTCCCGGCGCGCCCGGAAACGATCCAATTGCGAAGATATTCGGCCCTACGGAGCGGCTCGGCAGCCGCGATTCCGCAGCGTCCAAAGCCGCATTCGGCTGCCAGGGCTTTCGTTCGCAGGGTGAGTTGAAGTGACGTCACCCACGCATGGTAACAACGGGATTGGTCGATACAATGCCGAACGGCGTTAAGGAGTGGTCGAAACCGGGCAGGATCGGGCGACGGGGTTTTCAGCGCGATCGCTGCGGAATCTTGGGTGAACGGCCTCGTCCAATATCTGGGTAACTATGTTCAATCACGATTGGTTTCACGGACAGGCGTATCAGGAACAGCGCGACGAGGCGAAACGGCGTTGCGTCGCGAGCCATTTTCCCGAGGCGAAAGCCTCCGACACGCGTACGGCCGCCGAGATCGCCACGTTTCGAACCGATCTCGTGCTGCGCACGCTGATCTACCTTCGCGACGGTTTCAGCTATGAAATCCGCGAAATCGCCAACGTGAGCAGCCGATCGCACCTCGTCTTCGAGTGCGAACCCGTGGACGATCATTACAAAGTCGGCGCATTCGTCGTCACGGTGCCTTTTGAGGAAATCGCCCGTGTGGAGGTCTTTGCGGTGCATCCCAGCGAGAAGCCGGATGACCTGCCGCAAATTACTGGGTTCCGCACCCACCCCGACGAAGTCAAACCTCACGAGCCGAAGTCTTCGAAATCGGGGCGATGAAGAGCCGCCCCCAGGTGTGGAGTAGATTCTTCAGTACGGTATATCCGAAAACCCGTCGTCGTCGATTCCTCGAAGCAGCGTTTCATGGCAACCCTTCGCGCCGGCCAGGAACGGAATATTCTCCGCGGGATCACGAGTCAAATCGAAGGGCAAGAGATCCTTCCCCCGCGGATCGGTGAAAACCGCGCCGGCTTCCCTCACCAACAGCGCACCGGCGGCAATGTCCCAAATTTTGCACTGCTTGCAGAACGCCCCGGCCAGGGAGCCTCTCGCCACCAACGCAAGATGAAATGCCGTGGAACCCGTGTTTCGCAGAATCAGACCCTGAGCGCCTACCCAGTTCCGAACGACCTGCATGGTTAACGCATCCTTGTTGGACCCGACCCCCACCAACCAGTCTTGGCCGGGGCCCGGGTCTTCGGCGCGAATTCGCTGCTCATTCACGAACGCTCCGCCGCCTCGAACCGCCCAATAGGTATGACCCAAGTTGTGCTCAACGATCACACCCACGACCGGCACCCCACGATCCAACACGGCGATCGAAGTCGCAAAACAGGGAAACCCCGTCACAAAATTGCGGGTACCATCCAGCGGATCTAGAACCCAGCAATAGCGTGAGTCACGGGCCTGCACGATTGCCCCGGGAACCGAATGGGATTCTTCGGCGATCACCGCGTGACCGGGGAAGGTGGCCGCGATTCCGTCAAGGATTTTCGCCTCGATCGCTCGATCGACGACCGTTACGATGGTTTTGTCTTCCTTTCGCTCAGTAACAGGTCGGAACCCATGATCCCTGGTAAATGACACCGCTTCCATTACCACGGCTCTCGAAAAATCCAGCATCAATTCATTCTTGGTTTCCATGCTTATAAGTTCCCGGCAACTGCGTGATCACCCGATTACCTGTGCCAAACCCATCAATGGTTGTACATGTTTGATCATGATAACGTACCTCGATGCGCCGTGGGCGGGCAAGTGCATCGCTACCGGAGCCGCTGGAGATCAAGGAAGACTCCTCCGTCGGCACCCAAATCAAGCATTGGCTGATCGGGAGACCGCGCGATCTGCGCGACAGGTCGATTTTCCACGCCATTACCCTGATTCCATTCCTAGCCTGGGTGGGAATGGGCGCGGACGGCCTTTCCTCCTCGGCATATGGCCCCGAGGAAGCCTACCGTTCACTCAAAGGGCACACCTACCTTGCCTCGGCGCTGGCGCTGACCATGGCCTGCACGGTGATGATTATTTCCGCCGGTTACATGCGCATCATCGAGGCGTTTCCTCATGGTGGCGGCGGGTATGTTGTGGCCACCAAACTGCTCGGCGAAAAGCTTGGGCTCGTTTCCGGCTGTGCTTTGGTGGTGGATTATGTTCTGACGATCACGGTCTCCCTGTCCGCGGCGGGCGATGCGCTCTTCAGTTTTATGCCCACGTCGTGGCACGATTCGCTCAAGCTCCCCGCGGTGTTCGCGGCCAGTTTCCTTCTTATTCTGTTGAATCTTCGAGGCGTGAAGGAATCGGTGTTGATCCTGACTCCGATTTTTGTCGTTTTCATCCTGACGCACGTGGTCGTGTTGGGCCTCGCGATCGGCAAACATTTCGGCGAATTGCCCACCGTGGTGAGTTCGGTCTCTTCCGGATATTCGAGCGGTCTCCAATCCCTCGGTTTGGGGGGCATGATGTTGCTGTTTCTTCATGCTTACTCGCTGGGAGGCGGCACCTACACGGGGATCGAAGCCGTATCCAACGGACTCCCGCTTTTGCGCGAACCGAAGGTGCAGACCGGCCGGCGGACCATGATTTACATGGCTATGTCGCTGGCCATAACTGCGTCCGGCTTGCTGCTGAGCTACCTGCTGGTAAACGTAATGGAAACACCTGGAAAGACCTATAACGCCGTGCTGATCGAGCACGTGGCCATGAGTCTTCCCTTGGGCGGCGCTTTTGTCATTCTGGCCCTGTTGTCCGAGGGGGCGTTGCTCGTCGTGGCGGCACAGGCGGGTTTCATCGACGGACCGCGCGTACTCGCCAACATGGCCGTGGATTCCTGGGTGCCCCGGCGTTTCTCCGCGCTTTCCGAGCGCCTGACCACGCAGAACGGCATTTTGCTGATGGGCATCGCGTCGTTGGCAGCGCTATATTTCACCAAAGGAGACGTCCACACGATCGTCATCATGTACAGCATCAACGTCTTCCTGACCTTTTCCATTTCGATGCTTGGAATGTTGCGATTCAGTTGGCGGTTACCTTCCGGTACCCGGAAAAAGCGGCGGGACCTGTTGCTGTTCGTGATCGGCGGATTCCTTTGCGCCACCATTCTCGTCGTCACCATTTTCGAAAAATTCATGGAGGGCGGCTGGGTCACATTGTTGGTCACCGGAAGCCTGATCGCCCTGTGTTTCCTGATTCGCAGGCATTATCGTTCGGTCGCCGCGCACCTCTCTCAGCTCGACAAGGTCTTGGATCAGGTTCCGGATACCGGAAACAAAGTGCCCGCCGAAATCGACGTGAATGCCCCCACAGCAGCCGTGCTCGTCGGGAACTACGGCGGATTGGGCATTCACACGGTGCTCAATATTTTTCGAGCGTTTCCAGGTCATTACAAGAATCTCGCCTTTTTGTCGGTCGGAGTGATTGATTCCGGCCAGTTCAAGGGACAGAAAGAGGTTGAAGCGTTGAGGAAGGCGACAGACCATCAACTCGAAAAGTATGTTGATCTCGCCCGTCGGCTGGGTGTGCCCGCCACCTATCGATCCGCCTTGGGCACAGACGCCGTGGACGAAGCCGAGAAGCTGTGTCTGGATCTGAAACAGGAACATCCGCTCACGACTTTTTTCGCGGGCCAGGTGGTCTTTCAGTTGGAACAGTGGTATCACCGACTTCTGCACAATCAGACCGCGTTTTCGGTGCAGAAGCGACTGCAAATGGACGGGATTACGATGGTCATCCTGCCGGTGCGCGTCTGGGAGCCCAAGAAGAAGGAAAAAGCGGTACGAAAAAGAAAACCCCGCGGCAAGGCATGAGAAGATCCACAGCAAACCTCACCTCGATTTGTCACCCATGATGACGGATTCCAATCATTTCGTCCTTACCGAAGCCTACGAGCCCTGGGCCGTGGAACGTCTGAAATCGGTCGGACGGGTCGTCACACTGAAGAATGTAGACGAACCCTCGGTAATCGCCGCGGCGCGAGACGCCAATGCACTGCTCGTTCGCACTTACACTCGAGTAACGCGCGCGGTCATCGAAGCCGGCCGGAATCTTCGCGTCATTGGCAGGGCTGGGGTCGGGGTGGAGAACATCGATCTTGTCGCCGCCAGTGAACGCGGTATTCCCGTCGTCTATACGCCTGGAGCGGCCACCGAGGCCGTCGCCGATTTGACGGTCGGACTCATGATCGGGCTTGTTCGAGACTTTGCCGGTACGGATCGGATGGTTCGCAGCGGGCAATTCCGCGAGGCAAGGGATTCGAATCTGGGTTCTGAAATGTCGGAACTCAAGGTGGGAATCGTCGGAATGGGGCGCGTGGGGAAGGCCGTCGCCCGTCGATGTGCCTTGGGCTTCAACATGCCCGTCGTCTACAACGACATTGTGAACGTGGCCCCGATGGAGTTTCCTGTACGCTCGGTTTCCAAGGAGGAGCTTTTCCGCGAATCGGACCTGATCAGCCTACACGTCCCGCTCACCGACTCGACGAGGAACCTGATTGACCGGGAAGTGCTCTTACGGATGAAACCGACAACCCGCATCGTCAACACGTCGCGGGGAGCCGTGGTGGACCCATTGGCGCTTGCGGATGCGTTGTGCGCGGACAGACTCGGCGGTGCCGCTTTGGATGTTTTCCATCCCGAGCCCCTCCCCCGCGATCATCCGTTAATGAATGCCCCGCGCACGCTCTTCACGCCGCACATCGGCGCTCGCACCCGGCTGGGCCAAAAGCGAATGAACGAAGTCGTGGAAGATGTACTTCGAGTCCTTCGCGGCGAAACCCCTTGCTTTGCGGCGGTTCCTAATCGGTCTTGAGATGCGGCTTACGGCGCGGAGTCCAGAAACTCGACCAGAACTTCGACGAATCGCTGGGGCTCTTCCTCCATCCGCGAATGACCCGAAGCGTCGAATCGCACCAACTGAGCCTTGGGAATCTGGAGGGCAAGCTCCTCGCCCAAGCGAATCGGAATCACCCGATCGTACACGCCCCATACGATCAACGTCGGCGGCACCAGCAACTCGGGATGGATGGGTGGAAGCATCGGGCCCGCGCCGGAAGTGAGGCCGTAGAGGGCGGAATCGAGCCCTTCGATTCGAAGTCGTTTCAGGTATTCATCCACCATCACATCGGTGATGACCTCTTTCCGATGAACGGACGACTCCAGGATCGAGCGGATGTTGTCCTCGCGAAGGGCGAAGTTCTTCACCCATGCAAACAGGAAGGGCTTGAACACCGCCGGAATCGACGGTCCTCCGCTGCTTCCGCCGCCCCCGTCCACCAGCGATAAAGATCGGACGCGCTCCGCGTGATCCCAGGCAAGACGAAGCGCCACGCCCGCGCCATAGGAGTGCCCCACCACGTGCGCGCGATCAATTTCCAGTGCATCCATGACGTCCAGAATCAAATCGCGCTGCGCCGCGAGCGAATAAGACTCGGGAGCTTCGAGTCGTTGCGTGTATCCGAACCCATTCAAATCGACGGCCACCACCCGCCGGGTGGAACCCAGTCGAGAAAGGGTCTCCCACCAGGAATAGGTGGAACCGCCGAACCCGTGGATGAACATCACCGGCTCGCCGCCTGAGCCAAAGGATTCATAATGAATCCATTGGTCGCCGATGCGTAGGAACTCCTGCGGAGGAAGCAACGCGCGAACTTCATCGTACGGCTCCAGGGAAACACATCCTCCGCTCAGCAAACCCATCAGGCCTACGAACATGATTGGATTGGCGCATCTCCGCGTCAGAATCATACACCCCTCCGCAACCAGGCCGGATACCTCGGCTTACAGCGAACCGAGAGATAGACCGCCGGTCAGGCGACCTTACAATCCCGCTTATGAGCGTCATGGTCGTCGTCACGAGCGTACGGAAGCATTATGGCGGCCGTTCCCTATCCGTCCATGCACTCGTCGACATTTCCTTCTCCGTGCGCAAAGGGGAATTCGTGGCCATCATGGGCGCCAGCGGATCGGGAAAGAGCACGCTCCTTCATTTGATCGGCGGATTGGATCAGCCGAGCTCCGGTTCGATCTTCGTTGAAGGCCGAGACCTCACCCGATTGAGCGACCGAGAGCGAACGCTTTTCCGCCGTCGCCGATTGGGGATCGTCTTCCAGGCGTACAATTTGCTTCCCACACTCGACGCGGCGGAGAACGTGGCCCTGCCCGGCCTGATCGACGGACGAAACGGCGCCGTTCTTGAACGGCGGGCAACGCAACTCCTTGAACGAGTCGACCTTCGTGAGCGAATGCGCCATCGTCCCCAGACGATGTCCGGCGGCGAGCAACAACGAGTGGCCATCGCGCGTTCCCTGATGAACGACCCCGCGGTGATCCTGGCCGATGAGCCCACCGGCAACCTCGACACCCGCCACGGCGAAGAAATCTGGAAACTCCTCGCGGAGCTCGTTCGGCAGGAAGGCCGCACGGTAGTCGCAGTCACCCACGAGGCCGCGGGAGCTACGTTTGCCGATCGCGTGCTCGTGTTGAAGAACGGCAAGCTAGTCGGGCAGATTGAGCCCGGCGGAGAGGGTCACGCGGCGGATGTGGCGGCTCGTTATTCGAAACTGGTGGATTAGCCCGGGACGGGCGTTCGCCATCGTACTTTCCGTTGCCATCGGCGTCGGAATCCTCATTCTCGATACGTCGTTTTACGAAACGGCGCGGCGGATGATTCAGACCGAGGTGGTCGCCCGCTGGCTCGGATCGGCTCATTTGTCCATACAGCCGGCCGGTGCGCATTGGGGAGGCCTGGACGCCGCGCTCGCCGGGCCCGTGGCCCACCTTACGCACGTCGCCCACGTGGCCGTGCGCCTTCAACGCCGCATGGCGGCACTCACCAAGCCCGAATCGAACGACGCAACCGGCCCGAACGTGGTGCACGTCGACGCGGTGGGAGTGGATCCCGATGCGGAGGAACGGTTTGGGCGAATGCCCAAACCGCTCGGGCGGCCATTGCGCTCGGGCGATCGGGGAGAGGTTCTGGTTGAGACCGCGGTGCTAAGAGAATGGGAACTCTCGCTCGGTAAAACGCTGGTGGTTCGTAATCTGCACGGTGGTCCGCCGAAGCGCCTGACCATCGTCGGGTCGTATGAATTGCAGCGCGCGGCCGATTTTCAACGGCCCACGATCTACCTGCCGTTGGAAGATCTTCAGGAAATTGACGTCGAACCCGGCAGGGCCACGGCGATCGATATCATGTTGGATGACACGTCTCCCTCGGCGATGCGGGTGGCCCAAGAGGCCGTCGAGCGATTTCTCGCGGAGCGCGGAGAGTCGCTCCGCTGCCGCGTGGAATCTTCCGCCGCGGCGCAGACCCTGTTGAGCGAGGCCGATCGGATCACGCGGCTTGCCCTGACGATCGGCGCCTGCATCGTCATGCTGACCTCCTTTTTCATCATCTTGACGACGATGAGCATGAGCCTGTTCGCCCGCCGCACGCAAATGGGGACGCTGCGCTGTGTCGGGGCGACGCGGCTCCAGCTTTCGATCCTGGTGTGGATGGAGATCGCCGCGCCAACGGTTCTGGGCATTCTATTCGGCTGCCTGCTGGCTTTCGGAGTGCTTGCGAAACTTCCGGATTGGCTCGGCGAGGATCACATCGCGTTTTCGGTGAGTCGATGGGGAGTTCAGTTGGCCATCGTATCGGCCCTGATCACGGCCATGCTCAGCGGCGTGATACTTTGCGTACAGATCAACGGCGTATCCCCCTTGGCCGCCCTCGCCCCCCTTGCCCGTCCCGCGCGATCTTGGCTCGCCTTGCTTTCCGGTGCCATTGGAATGACCCTGATTGCCGGACACGAAGTCCTGATCCGGACGGTGAATCCGGATACGGTGTTCACGTCCACATTCGTATTTGTCGGGGGCGGATCGTTGTATCTCGGTTACATCGCCCTGGCCCCGCTTTTCGTCGTTTGGCTGGGACCGGTGACGGCGCGAGTCGTAGGAGCGGCGCTCGGTTTGCACCCTCGGATTGCCGCCGAGTCGTTCGCCCGCACGCCGTGGCGTTGCACCGGCGCCTGCTGGATGCTCACCGTCGGGGTGGGTCTGATTGTTTATCACGCCGTCGAGGTCGCCGCGATTCGGGCGATCTGGAATTTTCCGGGCCGGCTTCCCGAAGCGTTTGTCTGGTCCCCGCGACCGATCTCCGGTGAATCCCTCGACGAAATCCGCGGTTGGCCTGTCGTCAAGAGATTGACCGCGGTCGCCGACCTGGACTGCACTCTCGAAACCCACGGCGCGGCAACCCCCACCGAACCCCGATCGCTGATCGACCGTTTTCTGGCCAAGCTGACGCGCCCCGTATTCATCGCGTCGGACCCGAACGCCTTGCTCGACATGATTAAAGTCGTTTTCGTGGAAGGCACCGCCGACAAAGCTCGAGCGAAACTGGCCGGCGGCGGGCATGTGCTTGTTCCCACGCAGACCGCCCGTCAGCATCGACTTCGTCTTGGCGATCGAATCACCGTTCACGTCCGCGACCAATCGGCGGAATTCATCATCGCCGGGGTAATTCAGTCGCCGGCACTCGACCTGGCCGTCACGGCGTTCCAGGCCTCAAGTTATCTTCAATTCGCGGCGGCGGCGGCCCTGCTCGGAACGCGGGAGGACATGAAACAGAAGTTCGGCCTGGAAGTGGCCTCGATGTTGATGATCGACTTGCACCTCCCGGAGAGTGTTCCGCACCCTGATTTTCTTAAAGATGTCCCTCCGGATCATGACTCCGACGCGGTGATCGCACACGCCGTCCTGGAATACGCGGAGCGGCTCCCGGAAGAGCGCGAACTATTCGAAGAGATCGCCCCGGCGCTTCGGGCCTGGAAAACCGCGCCCGAAGACACCCCTCGCCCGACGGGCCTCGAAACCGAGTTGCAACGATTTGGAAGCGCGCTCAAAGCCCTGCCGTACTACTGGAAACGACAGACGCCGGTCCAAAACTGGCACCGTTTTCGCGAGCGGCTCGTTCTGCATCGCATCGCCCTGCAGTTGGACCGGCCCGACGCCATGCTTGGATCCATGCTTCGACTCAAGAACGAAGTCGACAGCGCTATTCGCAGAGCCACGATCGTGCTGACCTGGATTCCTTCGATTCTCTTGATCGCCGCGACGATCGGGCTGGCCAACCTCATGATGGTCAGCGTTCAAATTCGGGCCCGAGAGTTCGCGATTCTGCGGGCGATCGGCGCCTTGAAATCCCAGGTACTTTGCCTTGTCCTCGCCGAAGCCGCGGTGATGGGACTCTTTGGAAGCGTCATGGGCATCGCGCTGGGAATGCACACGGCGTTCACCGATCACCGCCTCAGTGCGATCGTTCTGGGTTTTCGCCCGGAGTACATTGTGCCCGTGCTGCCGATTGCGCTGGCCGTGTTACTAACCCTGGTCATCTGCCAATTGGCCGGGCTTCCTTCAGCACGCTACGCCGCAAGAGAAAACATTTCCCAGGCCGTGCAGACGGCATGAATCCACAGGGCATTCCAAGGGTCCCGACCGCGGCCCGACGAATGATTTGCGAATGTCCAACCCGCCGGGTACATTCGCCGACCGACAGCAGGAGTACCATGCATGCACGAACGTTTTTCGGATCGCGCCCGCCACGCTCTCGCACTGGCCAACCTCGAGGCCGGCAGGCTTAATCATCGCTCCCTCGCCCCGGAGCACTTGCTTCTGGGGCTGATCGCCGAGGGTGAATGCGTCGCCACAGAGGCACTCCGTGTATTGGATGTCGATCTGGACCGCGTCCGGCGGGACATCCAAAACCGGGTCAAGCAGGGCGACGCCCCCGAAACAGTCGGACTTCGCCCGCAATCCCGGGAGACCAAACAGGTCATCGAGCTGGCCATTCGTCAGGCCAGGACTTTTCAACATCGTTACGTCGGCACCGAACACCTGGTCCTCGCGCTGCTTGAGTTCACCGAGGGTCTGCCGTCGAAGGTGTTGACCGAGCAAGGACTCTCGCTTGCCCGGTTGCGCGACAAGTTGCTCAGTATGCTCAGTAGCTCCTCGGCGGATCCGGCGCATGACCTGGTTCACTCGCGCCACGGAAACTTCGAATGGGCGCATCAACAGGAGTTGACCAAGGCTTTTCGGTCCGCGGGATTCTGGCGAACGTTGATTCTCGCGGTGGATTCCGCGAATCGGCTAGGCTCGGGCGAAGTTCGCTCGGAGCATATTCTGCTCGGCCTCTTGCGGGACGAGGATAGCCACTTGCCCGAAGTGCTCAAGCAAAAGGGCGTGACCGCGGACTGGCTCCGCGATCATATTGCCACACAGTAAGACCGCTGCCCGACGGCCGTCCTTCGCTCTGAAACCGCCAAGCCCATCCATCGGCATCCTTTGACGGGCGCAGCATTCCTACGCCCAAGCCGGAAATTCCTCGCGCTGGGCTGAGGCTCGGCCGGATGGTACGTGCGTGAACCGAGCGGGCGAATCCGGTCCGATCAAAAGCAAGCCGCCCCTCGAATCCCGAAGGACTCAAGGGGCGGCGCTACTTTCTGATATCGCAGCGGCGCTACACCAGGTGTTGCGCCGTCGCATTATCTACTTGCTCAGGCCGTGACGATCTCGTCACGACGGCCAAAGTACACCTTGCCGGCCACGAGCAGGAGCAAGGCAAGGATCGCCAAGCCCCACTCTCCCATCGTTGGGATGGCCGTGTCGCAATCGTTGTCGTTGGTGCCGGAGCAACCCACCGGGCAGCAGCCATCGTCGTTGACGCAAGCCGTGGTCATTGCATCCGGCGGGCAGTTCGCCGCATCACCCGGACAGGTTTCCTGCGGGTCGCACGGACCGGTCGAATCGCGGCAGACATTGCCGGACTCGAACCCGTTCGGCGGGCAATCCGGACCGGTTCCGGTGCAGGCCTCGCTCACATCGCAATCGCCCTGCTCCGGACGGCAAACCTGACCAGCGGCGACATATCCGTCGCCTGGGCAGGCAGCACCCGAGCCCGTGCAGTTCTCAGGCACGTCGCAAACGCCAGCCGCTCCGCGGCACTCCTGGCTGGACGGAGCAAACCCGTCCACCGGGCATGTGCCACTTGAACCCGTGCACGCCTCAGCCACGTCGCAAACACCGGCCGACGCACGGCAGGGGGTTCCGGCAGGCGAAAGAACATCCGGCGGGCAATTCGGACCCGTTCCATTGCAGTTCTCCGCTGGATCGCAAACGCCGGTTGAGGCACGGCATTGGGTTCCGGCGGCATAACCGTCGGCCGGACACGCGCTGCTCGCTCCGGTGCACGATTCGGCCACGTCGCAGACACCGGCCGAAGCGCGGCACAGAGTACCTGCCGGCACAAACGTGCATTGAGGTGTGCAGCATGGTCCGCCGTCGCATTGCTCGTTGCATTCGACGACGCCGTTGCCGCAATCCTGGCACGGCGGATTAATCTCCGCACAGACCTCGTTCTTGTACCAATTCTGGTTCGGACCCGAGCAATTCGCCTGCAACACGTCATTTGTGCAGCACCCCGTTCCACGATCGCAACACGCACCGTCGAACACGCAAGTCGACGAGCCCGCCGTGGTGACATGGAGCGACCACGTGTCCAAAGTACCGACGTCGCCACCGGCCAGATCGGAGATCGTGATCGTCCAGGCCCCGCTCGAATTCATGCCGTCAAACACGCTCAGCGGGTTGTTCGGCACATAATTGGGCGGAGACACCATCAACGCGTTGCACAACGCTTCAATGGGGCCACCGGCACCCTCGTCATCAACGATGATATTGTAATTGTCCTGGGAGCAGCCAAACGTCGAAGCCGGCACGCCCGGGCGATCGACAATGGTCACCGTCGTCGCATTGTGCGTGATGGTGACAATCAAATCTCCCACCCAGGTGTGCGTCACACCGAGGTCAACGTCGAGGTCGGCGATGGTCGCCGAATTCGGAACGTTGATTTGGTGCGTGACGCCGGTCGGGTTGTTGTCGGGCACGGCTAGGGCCGGGCTGGCGTTGTACACCGTGGTCTGGCCTGGCGTCGTGCACGCGGTGTTGTCTCCCAAGTAGTTTCCGCCGGCCGCGGCACACTCCGCCTGGGTCAGAATCTGACACGTCGGGTGGATGCAGCACGCACCACGCGGCTCGCAGTTGTCCTGCCCACTTTCGGAAATGTGCAGCGACCACTGAACGATCGAGCCCAGGTCGGCTCCGGCATTGTCGGACACCGTGATGGTCCATGCGCCGGCGGAATTCTGCCCGTCGAACGCGCTCAACGGATTTTGGGGAACGTAGTTGGGCGGAGACACCATCAGCGGGCTGCAAAGCGTCTCAATCCCGCCGCCGGTCCCTTCGTCGTCGAGCACGATATCATAGCCGTTCTCCGAACAACCGAAGGTCGAGGCCGGCACCCCGGGCCGATCGACGATGATCACCGTGGTCGCGCCGTGGGTGATCGTGACGATCAAGTCGCCCACCCAGGTATGATCGGTAACGAAGTCGACATCCACGTCGGCCATCGTGAAGGAATCCGGCACGTTGATGACATCCTGTACGCCGATGGGATTGTTATCGGGTATGGGTGTGCCGGGATTGGCCACGTAGGAGTGTAACGTGCCAAGGGTTTGGCACTGAGTATTATCGCCCAAATAGGTTCCGCCGACCGCGTTGCATTGGGCCAGCGTCCGGATCGAACAGCCCGCGGCGGTGCAGCACGCACCGGTCGGTTCCGCCGGCTGGCACAGCACCGTCGGTTGGCAAGCGCCGCCTTCGGAAATCACCAACTCAAACGGACCGGTGGCACCGCCGAAGCCGTGCATCAAGATCAGGTAGTTGGCTCCAGCCTGCGAGCACCACGACACCTCGGCCTGCAGGCCGCAGAAGTCGTCGATTCCCGTCACGCATTGCGGCGTCTGGCAATCCGGACAGTAGACGGTGATCTTGTTGTCGTACGCCGTAGCCCCATTGCAGGTCGAGGCCGTCAGCGTGTTGCCCGTTCCTGTTACGCGATACCAAACACCGGGAGACGTAATTGCATCTCCGGGCCCGCAGGGACCGGGGAAACCATTGTCAATCGTGGCTCCCACCGTAGTACCCGAAGTGGTGGACGGCACTGCTACCGGAATCGCGTTCGCGCAGAGGTCGTTGACCCCGGTCATCGGGCAGAGACCCGGCGTGCAGGTCGAGTTGTCGCCCTGATACGTTCCGCCCTGACCGGCGCAGCCCGCCGAGGTCTGATCGGGCAGACACGTTCCAATCTGGTCCGGAATGCAGCACGCACCCGTCAGGCAATCCCCACAGGTCAAAGTGGCGTTGTACTCCGCCATTCCGCACGGGACACCGTTGGTGAAGTCCGCGGCGACGAACAGGTACCACGTGCCCGCGGGTAGGCAAGCCGAAACCGTGGTCACATCGCACGGCCCGCCCAGGGCAAAGGTCAGGAAGCTGCTGACCCCCGCACAACTGTCGATGCCGAAGTTGTTGACGATTCCGACTACCACATCGAACTCCGCGGACACCGTCCACGAAATGTTCGTGGCCGCCCCTAGAACCACGCGATACCAATCTGTGTCGCGAAGGCCCAAACCGGTATCGAACGCCCCGGTGGCACAATAGGCTTGCCCGCACGCAATGGGCGAAAACACGTTGGGAGTCGAATTGCACCCACCGTTGACCGTATCCACCGGCAGGCCGCAATCGGGCTCATTCTCCGCGATCTTGCCCGGATCACAAATGACGTCGCACGGAGGCGGCGCGCACGCCGGACAAAGATCTTCGGCTTCGTCCACGCAGATCCCGTCCCATTCCACTTGGCAACAGAATGGATCGATCGCACAAACCGCAAAACAGCACGTCGGGTCGTCGCAACCCGGATTCGGGTGGGCGGCACAGCAGTCGCCCTGGCCGGGGCCGCATACGCCCTGGCAGGACGGCGGGGTCGTGCACGAGGGACCATTGGTGATGGTCAACTCGAAATCACCCGTCGAACCGCCGAATCCCTGAACCAGGATGAGATACTCTACCCCGGCGTCGGAACACCACGAGGCCTGTGAATAACCCGGCGGGAACCCGCAGAAGTCGTCGTCACCGGCCGCACAGGCCAAAGTGGCGCAACCCCCGCAATAAATATTAATCTTCGAGTCGTAGTTCGTACCCGGGTTGCAAAGGCTGGCCGTCAGCGTGTTGCCGTTGCCCATCACCTTATACCAGACACCAGGCGCAGAGACCGAAGTCCCGCAGAACGGCGCCGCGTCCGGATTGGCCGCGACAGTAGACCCCGTGGCCGTACCCCCCACCGCGATCGGCAGCGCGTCGGGGCAATCGTCATTGGGAGGAGGCTGCGGGCACGGATTCGGCGTGCAAACCGTACCGTCACCCTGATACGTTCCGCCCGCGGCCGCACACGCCGCCGAAGTCGAATCCGGCACACAGCTCCCGTTCGGCAGGCAGCAGGCCCCCGTCGGGCACGTCCCGCAGGTTAGTTCCGCGTTGTATTCCGCTCCGCAGGGAACCACGTCGGTGAAATCCGCTGCGACGAACAGATACCACGTTCCCGCGGTGAGGCACGTGGTGACGCAAACGTCGTCGCATGGTCCGCCCGTGGAAAAAACCAAAAAGCTGGTCACCCCGGCACAACTGTCGATGCCGAAGTTGTTGACCACGCCGACCACCACGTCGAACTCCGCCGTCGCGCACCATGTGACCTGCGTATCCGAGGCGAGCACGACCCGATACCAGTCGGTGTCGCGCGTGGCCCCGTCGAACGCGCCGGTGGCACAATAGGCCTGGCCGCATGTAATCGGCGAGAACACATTGGGCGTCGAATTGCATCCGCCGTTGACCGTGTCCGTCGGCAAACCGCAGTTCGCCTCGTTCTCCGGCGTCTTGGCGCCGGCGTTCACAAAGTGCAACGACCAGGAAAGAAGAATGCCCGTGTCGCCGCCGGCATTGTCCGAAACGTTAATCGTCCAAAGACCGTTCTTGTCCATCCCGTCAAACGCGCTAAGTGGATTGTTGGGCGTGTAGTTGGGCGGCGAAACCATGGTCGCCGAGCAGAGCGCCTCGATCGTTCCACCCGTACCTTCGTCGTCGAGAACAATTCGATAATTGTTCTGACTGCAGCCGAACCCGCTGGTGGTGCGGCCCGGACGATCGATCAAAATGACCGACGTCGCGCCGTGACTCAGCGTGACGATCAGATCGCCCACCCACGTGTGATCCAGGTTCAGATTCACCTCGAGATCCGCGATCGGGCCGCTGTCCGGAACGGTGAACTGGTGGCTCACGCCGGCCGGAGAGTTGTCCGGGATCGGCAGGTTGCCCGCGGGAATCTTATAATTCTTGGCCCCACCGAGATTGCAGGTCACGTCGCAGGGGGTGCACTCGGCAATGTCGATAATGTAATCGCCCGATTCGCCGAAATATCCATCGACCACGATGAAGTACGTGTGCCCCGCGAGCAGCGACACGCAGTCAAGCTGCGAACGATACGCGCCTGGAGGAACGCCCGGGCAACCGTCGTCGTTGCAGGCCACAAATGTGCCGGATTGATATGCCCCGCAAACGTTGTCGTAAATGTAGACTTTCGTGTCGTAGCCCGATCCGCACATGTTGATCGAGACCGAAACATTGGCGGCCGGAGTGAACGAATAAACATGGTCCGCCGAGCCCGCCGCATTGAAGGGGCAAATCTCGTCGTATTCGTCAATCGCTCCGAGCGTGCTGCCGATTCCCGTGAAAGGCAGCCCGGGAATCACGGTCGCGGAGCCGCAGTTTTCACCGCCGGGCGGTTGCGGGCCGCGTGCGGGGCGATGGCTGGGTGGGGCAAAACGCTTGAATGTCGCCGGAGTCGGACCGCCGCGAAGGACATCGTCGCGCTGATCTTCCGAAAGCGTCGGCCTCTTGCCCGAGGGACGAGGCGCCACCACTTCGGCACGCGCCTGTTTGCCCTCCAGATATATGATTACGCTGACCTCTTTCGCATCGGGGAGCTCAATCTCCACGGTGGCCGATCCCACCGAGCGCTCCGCAACTTGAAGCGAAAGCTTGGAATTCGGATGTTTCACGTACCACTGCGCATAGCCCGCCGGCGTGGCTTTTACCAAGCCGCCACTTGCGGCCTCCACCGCGAGCGAAGCCTGCGGAAGAAGATCGTTCTCGCCATCCGCGACAGAAATCCAAACCGTGTCGATCGCCGCCGATGCATTCGGGACATAATGTCCGAGACAACAAATGCATAAGGCAGCCCAAACGGAAACTTTTCCGCGACGAACTTGAAACATTACTACTTCCTCCTCATCTGGCACCTACATCCATTGATCGCCAGTCTCATTGCCGCGATGGATCAACCTTGGGGTCCAGTAGGCCCTGTGATTCTCACGTATTGTCCCCACTGCAAGCATGCAGGGGCTGCTTGCACGCTTTACGATGGCACCACAGCAATTCGCCGGCACCAGACTTTCGAATACGAAAAACCGAAGAGAGCACGCAAAGCCCCTCGGGCATTATGGCGCCCGAGGGGCCTTGCAATACTCATTTCATCCGTGATCCGCAATCGTCACGGACGTCCGATCACTCACTAGGCGGTCGCAATCTCGTCGCGGCGACCGAAATACAGCTTGCCGGCGACCAACAACAGCAACGCCAGGATCGCAAGACCCCACTCGCTGACCGTCGGAATGGCGGTCGGCGGGCAATCGTTGTCGTTGTCTCCGTTACAGCCGGCAGCCGTGTTGCAGCAGCCGTCGCCGTTGGCGCAAGTCGTAATCGTTGAGTCGCTCGGGCAATTCGCCGCATCGCCGGGGCAGGTTTCCTGCGGATCGCAGGGACCCGTCGACGCACGGCAAACGTTGCCGGATTGGAACCCGTTGGCCGGGCAATCCGCTCCGCTACCGCTGCAGGCCTCGGCCACGTCGCAATCTCCTTGTGACGGACGGCAGATCTGACCCGCGGCTACAAACCCATTCGCCGGGCAAGCCGCACCGGTACCGGTGCAGTTCTCAGCCACGTCGCACACGCCGGCCGATGCGCGGCATTCGACGCTCGAAGCGGCAAATCCATCGGCCGGGCAAGCCCCTGAGGAACCGGTGCAGTTCTCAGCCACGTCGCAAACACCCGCCGAGCCGCGGCAAACGGTTCCAGCGCCCGACAAGACATCCGCCGGGCAAGCTGGACCCATTCCCGTGCAAACCTCCGCCGGATCGCAGACACCGGTGGAAGCGCGGCACGAAGTTCCAGCAGCGGCATATCCATCCACCGGGCAATTCGGGCTCTGGCCCGAGCAGCTTTCGGGGACGTCGCACGCACCGTTGGCAGCGCGGCATTGCGTACCGCCGGCCAGGAACGCGTCGGGCGGGCAGGCGCCGCTTTGGCCGCTGCACGTTTCAGCCACGTCGCACGAACCGGCCGATGCACGGCACACCGTGCCGCCTGCCGCGTATGTACAATCCGGATTGCAGCACGGACCACCGTCGCACTGCTCGCCGTTGGCCGGCTCGACAATACCATTGCCGCAGGTCTGGCACGCGACGAACAACTCATCCGGACCGGCCGAGCCGACATCGCACAATCCGCCCTGTGCATAGACACCTACGCGGACCTTGTAGCAATTGCCCATAACCACCGGGGCATCAAGTGCCGCTTCGAATGGCGGGTTGCCGCCTTGATTGCAATAGTCGAAATCATCGCCATCGGCGCCGCTATCATCATTGCAATCCAGCGACGTTCCCGCACCCACCATCGAGCAGTCACAGGTGTCGTAGATTTGCAAGCGGGTGTCGCCATTGGTGGCCCCACCGCAGGTGTCAACCCGCAACAAGCCGGTGCACGTCGCCGTGTAGTTGTACCAGACATCCAGACAGATCTGCGGATCGCCGAACGCAAAGTTGCACTCGAACGAATCCGGCGGGCCCGTCGTTGCGCCGCTCACGTTATATGGGTTCACGCCGTCGTTGAGCACGAACTTGCCCTCGCATTCGTCGTTCGAGCAAGTGAAATTGGCACAGGTTGTGCCTTCGCCGCCGAATTGGCCCTGGCAATTGGCCGCAATCGTTTCCGTGCAAACGCCAAGCCGGCAGCATGCACCGGTCCCCTCGGCATAAATCTTCGCCCACAAGGTGAATTCAGGCGTGCAGCCCGCGGTGCAGCTCGCACCCAGCGGATCCGGGCAGAACGGCGGAACGCCGGTCGCGCCGGACAGCGCCGTGTGCCATGGCGGCGGCGGGAGCCCGCCGTTGGCCGACCGGAGCCAGGCAAACGTGGACGAACCCAGCTCCGGGGCATCGAGCAGGACCGCGAAAGAGCCGTTCGCGAACTGACCAGCGGCGCCGGGCACGTTCTGCGTCGGAGACCGCAGGACCAGCATCAACATCTCCGGCAGAATAATACCCGGGGTCGGCTTGACGTTTACAGTGTAGCAAAGAATGCCGGCACCGCCAGGGGCCCCACCACTCAAGAGGGTTGCCGTAGAACTGGTGCCCGCAATCGGGGCGACCGGCGGAAACGTCGGGAAATTTGCGCCGAACGGGCCGACGGGCGGCGTCGCCGTCCACAGCTCGGAGATGACGTCGTAGTTCGTCGGCACAGCATTGTTATTCACACAAACGGTGTACTCATACCGGACCAACGAGCGGTTCGTTCCGGCCAGGGTGATGTCGTCGCCGATGGACGTACGGGTCAGCGTCCCCGGGTAGATTTCGGAAACGAAATAATTTCCGCAATCGAAGCAGCTCAAACCGTTGCACGCCGGCAGGTTCGAAATCTGCGGGAAGTCATTCTCATACACCAGCGTCCCGCCGTTGCGATCCGGCGACCCGGCCAACCCGGTATTTCCCGGATTGGGATTCGTGTAGGGCAAGTACTCTTGGGCCATAGCGCTGCCCACCACGGAAAACGCGGCGGCAAGGCAAATGGGCTTAAGGCATCTATTCATCGATTCTTTCCTTTTCCTCTTTTTGAGGATTTCAGTATCCGCGGCCGATTCGCTCGGCAGCGGGGGGTTCTTCTCAAACAAATCGTAACTACGGAGCTTCGCGCCCGCGTCGCGTCGGCATTTCAGTCGCCGATTGACACGAACTCAATTCGATGGGAGCAACCCACGCGGAGGCGCCCGCGGCTGCATCCGATGAAGGGCCCGAGCGATGCAGCGAACCCGATCCAGAATTGGCAAAACCCAACCCGGCGAAGGCGGCACGAGAACATATCGCGTGCCGGTCGCTTCACTAGTCTGCTCCAGCAACGCCGAAAGCAATGCGGCGTTGATCAGTGCCAGGACAAAGGCAACCAGGATGTATCCACCCAGGTTCCCGACCGTTTGAACGAGCAGGCTATCACCCTGGGTATGGGCCAGCAAACCGTGGTGCATGGCCAGTGGCCGCAACGCCAACTCGACCCCCACCCAGCCAAGACCCAAAAGAAGCGGATGAAAACCCCTCCGCTGCGTGACGCGCGACGCCAGCGCTGCATAGGCCCCGGGAACCACCGCAAGCATCCCAAACGCGAACCACGTTTGAGGAACATCCGAGGCATAACGCAATGACGAAAGGAAGAGAGTGCTTCCCCACACCGCTCCCGCGGCAAAGGACTGCACAGGGGGAAGTACGCGGATCGAGAAGAATAAGGGAAGCAGCGTGACCCAGCCCAGCCACCAAAACGCCGGCGAATTCAACGCCAAGGCCATGAGCCATGCGCCGATCGCCAGCAAAGGTGCCAAACAAATGGCACGATGCCAGCAGGCTGAAGCCGATCTTAGGTGGGTGCCGGTTCGGGGAGACACGAACCCAGCCTCCGAAGCAAACTCAGTCTTTCCTCTACCTGCGATTCAAACTTCAAAAGGCTCGTGAGAACCCTCTCAAACTCGAACCGCCCGAAAACCTCGCGCTTCCGCAAGGTCACACTATCGGACTCCAATTTACCCTACAGACCGGTAATTACAAACAAATTCCGAAAAAAATCATGATTGTCAACGCAGATAATTGGATTGGCCTGTTAAACTGGATAAGATAGTAAAAATGGGAAATGCGCGAAGGCGTCTCATTGCGGCCCAAAACATCAACGCCTATTGATTGATGGTGCATTCGTGCCGGTTCAACCCAAATGCCGCCTCCCCAGTAGGACACGTGGTATGAACTGAAGAATCGTGCCCGCGATGAAAAGTGAATCGAGCGATTCGCTGCATCGCGCGAGGTGTTAACGATTCGCGCGCAGAGCAGTTGCGTAACCCGATTGGAGCCGAAGGGGTTCGAACCCTCGACCTCCTGGTTGCAAACCCTACCGCCATTTTGCGGAAACCCCATGACTGGCCCCGAGAAGGGAGAAACTCTCGGTCGTGGCGGACCAGGTTGTACCCCCGGTTGCACCTCGAATTGTCCCCCCTGACATCGGATGACTTCGCGGCCTTGGCGATGGTGGTTGCCGCGTGGCCTGCTTTGCCCGAACAAATGCGCGCGGGCATTGTGGCGATGGTCCGCGCGACGGGCGGTTGCAACAAGTGAGAGGGCGCAAGG
>Ga0187893_10002005_pt1 | contig 46178 bp, 42 predicted proteins | sample MA1701074metaG_FD_139574 | JGI IMG/M metagenome (GOLD analysis project Ga0187893, IMG submission 139574) | White microbial mat communities from a basaltic lava cave in the Kipuka Kanohina Cave System on the Island of Hawaii, USA - MA170107-4 metaG ... | reverse complement strand
GCGCGGCGCGCGGCGGGCAGCAGCGCGAGCAGCAGCTTGCCGCTCGCCGTGCAGTGCAGCGGCACCTTGGAGCCCGGCTGCAGGTTCACGCGCAGCGGCGAAGCCGTCTCGACGCGATCGAGGTAGACCACTTCGGCGCCATCGAGCATGGTGAGGTTGCAGGTTTCGCCCAGTTCGTCGACCAGCCGCTGCAGGATGGCGTGGCGCGCGCCGCGGCGCGTCGAGTTCGCGAGCGCGCGCAGCGCCAGCTGCGAGAGCCGTTGGCCGACCGCATAGCGCCTGCCCTCCGGCTCGCGGGACACGAGTCCCGCCGCACAGAGCTGCAGCAGCAGCCGGTGCACCGTGGGCTTGGGCAGGCCCGCGCCCGCGGCGAGGTCGGCGAGCGTCGCCGTGCCGTCTTCCTCGGCGATCGCTTCCAGTACGGCGAAGGCGCGGACGGCGGCTGCGTCGCGATCGAGTTTCCGGGCCATTTTCGCCGAATCTACGGAAATTGGAACGCACTGTCCAATTTTGTGGAACTCCCTTGTTCACCCCGGCAAGCTGTGGAAGACTGTGGGTCCGTTCGCCGTCAGCCGTTTTCAAAGCGATCTCCCGAGGAGGAATGATGGGCAAGAACGAATCCCTGCCGGTGCAGGCCCCCGCCGTGACCGGCAAGCGGCGCATGACGCCCTCGGAGGCGTTCGTCGAGACGCTCGTGGCGCAAGGCGTGCGCGACGTCTTCGGCATCGTCGGCTCGGCCTACATGGATGCGCTGGATCTCTTTCCGGCGGCCGGCATCCGCTTCATCCCCACCGTGCACGAGCAGGGCTCGGCGCACATGGCCGACGGCTACTACCGCGTGAGCGGCAAGCACGGCGTGTGCATCGGGCAGAACGGCCCCGGCATCACCAATTTCGTCACCGCCATTGCCGCGGCCTACTGGGCGCACAGCGCGGTGGTGGCGATCACGCCGGAGACGGGCTCGATGTCGATCGGCCTGGGCGGCTTCCAGGAAACCGACCAGCTGCCGATCTTCTCGAAGATCACCAAGTACCAGGCGCACGTCAACAACTCGGCGCGCATGGCCGAGCTGACCGCGCGCGCCTTCGACCGGGCGATCCTCGAGATGGGACCTACGCAACTCAACATCCCGCGCGACTACTTCTACGGCGAGCTCGATTGCGAGATCCCGCGGCCGATCCGCGTCGAGCGCGGCCCCGGCGGCGGCGCGAGCCTCGATGCGGCGGCCGACGCGCTTGCCGCGGCGAAGTTCCCGGTGATCATCGCCGGCGGCGGCGTGATCGCCGCGAACGGTGTCGATGCCTGCGTGGCGCTGGCCGAGGCCCTGAACGCACCGGTCTGCAACTCCTACCTGCACAACGATTCTTTTCCTGCCGGGCATCGCCTGTGGTGCGGCCCGCTGGGCTACCACGGCTCCAAGGCGGCGATGAAGGTGCTGTCAAAAGCCGATGTGGTCCTCGCGCTCGGCTCGCGCCTCGGGCCCTTTGGCGTGCTGCCGCAGTATGGGTTCGACTACTGGCCGGCGAACGCCAGGCTGGTGCAGGTCGATGCCGACGCCAAGGTGCTGGGCCTGGTGAAGAAGACCTCGGTCACGGTGAACGGCGACGCGCGCGAGGCTGCCCTGGCATTGGTTGCCCGGTTGCAGGGGAGAACCCTGGCAGCCAGCAAGCAGGAAATTTCAAAAACTGTTGAATCCGAAAAAAAAGCCTGGGCCGACGAGATTGCCTCCTGGGACCACGAGAAGGACGACTGGAGCCTCGAAGTCGCCAAGGGCTCGAAGTACATGCACCCGCGCATGATGCTGCGCGAACTCGCGAAGGCGATGCCGGAGGACGCGATGGTCTCCACCGACATCGGCAACATCTGCCAGGTCGCAAATTCCTACCTCAAGTTCAACCGGCCGCGCAGTATGTTCGGCGCGATGATGTTCGGCAACTGCGGCTACGCGTTCCCGACCATGATCGGCTGCAAGGTCGGCGCGCCCGAGCGGACCGCCGTCGCCTATGTCGGCGACGGCGCCTGGGGCATGAGCTTTGGCGAGATCCTCACCTGCGTGCGCGAGAAAATCCCGGTCACCGCCGTGGTGTTCAACAACGAGCAGTGGGGCGCCGAGAAGAAGAACCACGTCGACTTCTACTCGAACCGCTTCCTCGGCGTGAACCTGGAGAACCCGAGCTTCGCCGGCATCGCCAAGGCGATGGGCGCCGAGGGCGTGCGGGTCGACAAGGTGTCCGACGTGGGCGACGCGTTCCGCGCCGCCTGCAAGGCGCAGAAGGACGGCAAGACCACGATCGTCGAGCTGATGTGCACGCGCGAGCTCGGCGACCCGTTCCGCCGCGACGCGCTCAAGCTGCCCAAGCGGCTGCTGGACAAGTACAAGGCGTACTCCGCCTAGCCTCGAACAGGGCAGCGCCGGCGCATGCCGACGCCGGAGACGCTGCTCCTCGCGGCGCTAATCCTGGCCGCGACCTACGCGGTGTTCGGGCTGACCGGGTTCGGCTCGACCGTGCTGGCGTTGCCGGTGCTCGCGCACTTCATGCCGCTCAAGTTCGCGGTGCCGCTGCTCATGCTGCTCGACCTTGTCGCGGGCCTTACGCTCTCCGCACGCGCCCGCAGCGGCGTACGCAGGGACGAGATTTGGCGCCTCGTGCCGTTTCTGCTCGCGGGGCTCGCGCTCGGCGTGTTCCTGCTCGTCGGGCTGCCCGAGAGACCGCTGCTCGCCGCGCTTGGCGTATTCCTGCTCGCCTATGCGGGCTATGGCCTCGTGCGCCGCGGCGGCGAGTTCTCGCTCGCGCCGTTCTGGGCGGCGCCGTTCGGCCTCGCCGGCGGCATCTTCGCGGCGCTCTTCGGCACCGGCGGCGTGCTGGTGTCGCTGTACGTCGCGGGCCGGCTGAAGGACAAGAGCGAGCTGCGCGCGACAGTCGCGGCCGCCGTCCTGGTCAACTCAGGCGGCCGGCTCGTGCTGTTCGGCGCAGTCGGGCTGCTCACTGCGGACGTGCTGCTTTCGGCCCTGTGGCTGCTGCCCTCGGTGGTGATCGGGCTCTTCGCCGGCCAGCGCCTGCACGCCGTGGTTCCCGCCGGCGCTGTACTCAAGGCGCTGTATTTCCTGGTCCTGCTGGCCGGCGTCTCGCTGCTGGTGCGCTACGCCGCGTGACACTCAGTGGGGCGCGTCTCCGGCGAGCGTGGTGCGATGCATGTGGCGCCGCACCGAGAAGTCGTAGTCGGACAGCGCGTAGTGCATGGTGCAACGGTTGTCCCAGAAGATGAGGTCGTTCACGCGCCACTTGTGCCGGTAGACGAACTCCGAGCGCGTCGCGTGGCGGAAGAGGAACTCGAGGATCGGCTGGCTCTCTTCCTTCGGCATGCCGGCGAAGGCCTTGGTAAAGCCGGGATTGACGTAGAGCGCTTTGCGACCCGTGACCGGGTGCGTCCGGATCACCGGATGCTCGACTGGTGGCGTCTTGGCGCGCTGCTCCGGCGTGAGCGGCGGGCGTTTCTTCAGGTGCGCGAAGTAGGTGTCGTAGGCGTGGCTGTAGTCGTGCACCGCTTCAAGGCCCTCGAGGAAGCGCTTCATCGGCTCCGACAACGTGTCGTAGGCCAGATACATGTTGGCCCACATGGTGTCGCCGCCGATCTCGGGCATTTCACGGCACAGCAGCAGCGAGCCGAGCGAGGGCTTTTCCATATAGGAGAGATCGGAATGCCAGTATTGGCCCGCGTACACCGCGCCCTTCGGCTTGTTCCCTTCCATGACGTTGGAGACGACGAAGATCTCCGGACGCCCGGGCAGGGAAAAATCGCCGATCACATGCGCTTCCAGCGGCCCGAAATGCCGGCTGAACGCGATGTGCTCCTCCGGCGTGAGCGCCGCGTCGCGAAAAAGGAGAATGCCGTTCTCCGCCAGCGCCTGGTGCAGCCGCGCGACGGTCCGGGCCTGCAGCGGCCGGCGCAGGTCGAGGCCGCCGACCCGCGCGCCGCATGCGGGCGACAGGCGGGCGATCTCCATATTCGTGGGCTTAGGAACGGCGGCCATAAGACATTCTAATCATACGAAGGACCTGGCCTCCCTGCAAGCCGGGGCGGGCTAGATGTTTGAAAACAGGCCGCCGCGGACGCTGTGCGGACGTTGGCGTCGCCGTCCATTTGACAGACCGACCAGTCGGTTTATAATTAAGGGCATCCAGCCAGGAATCGGCTCCTGCGAAGGGGGGGGTGAATGCGCCTGCAGCTCACGCACGCCCTGCATCGACTGATGCAGCAGCGACCCAACGCGCCGGCCACCGTGTTCGGCACGCGGCGCATGAACTGGCAGCAGCTCGGTCGCCGCGTCGCGCGTCTGGCGGCGGCGTTGCGCGCTTCCGGCATGCGCCCGGGCGATCGCGTCGGCATGCTGGCAGTGAACTCGGACCGCTATCTCGAGTACATGCTCGGCGTCTGGTGGGGCGGGGGCGTCCTCAACCCGGTAAACACGCGCTGGAGCGCAGCTGAAGTGGCGTATTCGCTGGACGATTGCGACACGCAGATCCTGCTGGTCGATCGCCACTTCGCCGCGTGGCATGAAGAACTCAAGTCGCGCTCGAAATCCCTGCGCACCCTGATCTACACCGACAACGGTGAACCGCCGGCCGGATTGGGTGACTACGAGACGCTCCTGCGCGACGCGGAGCCGGTTGCCGACTGCGAGAGTGGCGGCGAGGACCTCGCCGGCGTGTTCTACACCGGCGGGACGACGGGGTTCCCGAAAGGCGTGATGCTGACGCACGAATCCCTGCTCAGCAACGCCTTCGGCTACCTGCTGGACATGAACTACGACGACGACGAGACCATCCTGGTCGCGGCGCCCATGTTCCACCAGGCCGGCATGTGCACCGTGGTGCGCGCCCTGCTGCGTGCCAGCACCTGCGTGATCATCGAGGGATTCGACGCCATGCAGGTGCTGCGCGCGATCGAGCAGGAGCGCGTCGGCTTCACCCTGCTGGTGCCTACCATGCTGCAGCGCCTGCTGGATTGCCCGGAGTTTTCGCGCCACGACCTGTCGAGCCTGAAGCGCATCCTGTACGGCGCATCGCCGATCGGCGAATCCCTGTTGTCGCGGGCGCTCGAGTCGCTGCCGGGCGTCGAACTGAGCCAGGGCTACGGCATGACGGAAACCAGCGGCCCCTACACGCTCCTGCCGGCGCGTTTTCACAGGCTGGACGAAGACTCGCGCAACCGGCAGCGCCTGCGGTCGGCCGGGCGCGCCGTCTGGGGCATGGAAGTTCGCGTCGTCGGGTCCGACGGCGCGGAGCTGCCGCTCGGCCAGACCGGCGAGATCGTCTCGCGCGGCGCGGGCGTGATGCAGGGCTACTGGAACCGGGAACAGGAAACCGCGCAGGCGCTGAAAGGCGGCTGGCTGTATTCCGGCGACATGGGGTACATGGACGAGGACGGCCTGGTCTACATCGTCGACCGGCTCAAGGACATGATCGTCACGGGCGGTGAGAACGTCTATTCGGCAGAAGTCGAGAACGCGCTCGGCAGCCATGCCGCGGTGGCGAGCTGCGCAGTGATCGCGGTGCCGAGCGAACGCTGGGGCGAGGCGGTGCATGCTGTCGTGGTGCTGCGTGCCGGCGCCAGCGCGAACGCCGACGAACTGCGCGAGCACTGCAAGGGGCAGATCGCAGGCTACAAGTGTCCGAGGAGCGTCGAGTTCCGCGACAGCCTGCCGCTGTCCGGCGCGGGAAAGCTGCTCAAGCACGTGCTGCGCGAGCCCTACTGGCAGGGTCACGGCCGCCGGATCGCCTGAGACCGGCGTCCGGTGGCGAACCGAGGTAATCGTTCCATGCCTTCCATTCCCGTCATGCCGGTACCCGCCGCCCGCCCCGCACCGGTCTCGTGGGAGCGCCTGATCGGCGAGGACCGCGTGCACGGAACGCTGTATACCGACCCAGCGATATACGCGATGGAACTGGACAGGATCTGGCGCCGCAGCTGGGTTTACGTCGGGCACGAAAGCGAGGTCGCGAACCCGAACGACTACGTCATGAAATCGATCGGACCCGAGCCGGTCATCATGACGCGCGACCGCGCCGGCGCGATCCGCCTGCTGCACAACCGCTGTCCGCATCGCGGGAACCGGGTGGTCGTCTGCGAGCGCGGCAACGCTCGAACCTTCACCTGTCCTTTTCACGCCTGGACGTTCTCGAATGACGGCGCGCTGCGCGGTTTTCCGTTCCCTTCCGGCTACGAGGGAGTGGATCGCAGCACGCTGGGGCTTGCGCGCGCGCCGCGGCTTGCCTCCTATCGCGGCTTCGTCTTCGGCTCGCTGGCGTCCGAGGGGCCATCGCTCGAGGAACATCTGGGCGCGGCGCGCGCGTCGATTGACGCCCTGTGCGACGCGTCGCCGGAAGGCGAAGTGGAGATCACCGCTGGCTTCCTGAAGCACCGGGTGCGAGCGAACTGGAAGTTGCTGGTGGAGAACGAAACCGACGGCTATCACCCGGCATTCGTCCACGCGTCCATCTTCCAGGTGGCCGATAGCGGCATCGGCTCGCTCTACTCGAGCGCGTCCACTGCGGTGAGCCGTTATCTCGGCAACGGGCACAGTGAGAACGACCTGCGGCCCGAGTTCCGCAGGCGCGGCGTACCGCTCGGCTGGTTCGGCACCACGATCGAGCGCCTGCCATCGTACGCGACTCGCATGCGGCAGGCGCACGGGGAGGCGCGCGCCAAGCAGCTCATGATCGACGGCACGCCGCATGTGATGATCTTCCCGAATCTGTTCATCGCGGAGATACAGCTTTTCGTGATCCAGCCGTTCGCCGTCGACCATACGGTGCAGCACGTGACGGCACTGCAGTTCAAGGGGGCGCCCGATCTCAACCGGCGCATGCGGCAGCAGACCATGGGTTCGGTCGGTCCGGCAGGATTCCTGCTGGCCGACGACTCGGCGATGTACGAGCGCACGCAACGGGGTGTCGAGGCGCGCGATCCGGAGTGGTTGTTCCTCGGCCGGGGCCGGCATCGCGAGCGGCGGGATGAGGACGGATTCCTGATCGGCGATGCCACCGACGAGACGCCCTCGCGCGGCATGTGGCGCCACTATAGAAGCCTGATGGAGGCCGCGTGACGGCCTCTGCGGTAACGGAGCCGGCCTTGCTGGACGAAGTCACGCGGTTCCTGTATCGCGAGGCGCGCCTGCAGGACGAACACGACTACGACAGCTGGGAATCGCTGTGGACCGACGACGGTCTCTACTGGATCCCCGCGAACGGCGATGGTGGCGATCCCGAGCAAGAGATGTCCATCGTGTATGACAGCCGCTCGCGCATCGCCCTGCGCGTGCGCCAGCTGAATACCGGGCGCCGGCCGAGCCAGACGCCACGCTCGCGGCTGCGGCGTATCGTGTCGAATGTCGAAATCGTGCGGGCCGATAGATCCGAAGTGGAGGCGGCGTCGAACGCGCTCGTGTTCGAGTCGCGCCCCGAGGGCGATACGCTGTGGGCTGCGCGCAACGAGTTCACCCTGCGCCGCGAACAGGGGGCGCTGCGCATAGCGCGCAAGAAGGTGATCCTGGTGAACAACGGCAACGCCCTCGGCACGATGGCGTTCCTGTTATGACGCGCCCGGCGCAGCGGCGATGAGCGCGGACGCACCCGGAGTCGCCCTGCCCGTGGCCCTGATAGCAGGCGGTCCGGTGCGCCTCGATCTGCACGCCGACGGCGTCGCGCACCTGCGACTGAACCGGCCCGAGGCGGCCAACGGACTCGATCTCGAGCTGCTAACGGTCCTGCACGGCGCGGTGGAGCAGATCGATGCCGACGCGCGCGTGCGCGCGGTGCTGCTGAGCGGCGAAGGCGCGCATTTCTGCGCCGGCGGCGACGTCCGCAGGTTCGCGGCGCAAGGCGAGAACCTGCCGGATTACATTCGTCCCGCGACCGCCGAGCTGGCGGCCGTGGCCACTGGACTGATGCAGTTGCGCGCTCCGGTGCTGGCCGCGGTGCAAGGCTATGCGGCGGGCGGCGGCGGCATGGGGCTGGTTTGTTCGGCTGACCTGGTCATCGCGGCGGAGTCGGCGCAGTTCCTGTGCGGCGCGACGCGGGTGGCGATGGTTCCCGATGCGGGCGTATCGGTCACCCTCGCGAAACTGGTCGGCTTGCGCAAGGCCATGGAACTGCTGCTGCTCAATCCGACGCTGACCGCCGCGCAGGCGCTGGAGATCGGCCTCGTCAACCGCATCGTGCCGGACGCGAACCTGGCCGAGGAGTCGCTCGCGCTCGCCCGCCGCCTGGCGAGCGGTGCGCCGCTGGCGCTTGCAGCCACCAAGCGCCTGGTCTGGGCCGGCGTCGCAGGCGAGCCGGCGGCCGCGATGCTGGAGGAGAACCGGCTGCAGGCGATCCTGTCCGGCACGGCCGACGCGCGGGAGGGGCTCGCCGCCGTGATCGAGAAGCGCTCGCCGAGGTTCACCGGTCGATGAGCGCGGCGGCGCACGCGGCCCCGGCGCGCAGGGCGCTGGTCACTGGCGGTGCGAGCGGCATCGGCGCGGCGGTGGCGCGCAGGCTGGCACAGGCGGGGCGAAGCGTGGTGATCGCCGATCTCGACGGGGCGCTCGGCGCGCGCGTGGCGGAAGACATCGGCGCCAGCGCGCTCGCGCTGGACGTCACGGACGGCGCGCGCGTCCGCGATGCAGTCGCGCGGGCCGGTCCCTTCGCGATCCTCGTCAATTGCGCCGGTGCCGACCAGCACGCCTTGTTCACCGACACCGGACCGGCGGAATGGCGGCGACTGCTGGCGGCCAACCTCGACTCGGTCCTCGTTTGCACCCATGCCGTACTGCCGGGCATGCGCGCGGCGGGCTACGGGCGCATCGTGAACGTATCGTCGGAGGCCGGCAGGCTGGGTTCGCGAGGCGCGGCGGTCTACGCGGCCGCCAAGGGCGGCGTGATCGCCTTCACCCGCTCGATCGCGCGCGAATGCGCGCGCGCGGGCATCACCGCCAATGCCATTGCGGCGGGTCCGGTCGATACGCCGATGCTGCGGGCCGCACTCGCCCGGGGCGGCGACAAGCTGTTGAAGGCCATGATCGCGGCGACGCTGGTCGAGCGTCTGGGCGAGGCGGACGAAGTCGCAGCGGCCGTGGCGTTTCTCGCTTCCGAGGCGGCGGGCTTCATCACCGGCGAAGTCCTCGGCGTCTCGGGCGGCATGGGCTGCGGCGCGTGAGCCTCGCGCCACCGACGCAGATCGAAACCGTTGTCGGCAGGGTGCTGGCGGTCTATCGGGGCTGGAGCCGTTCCCCCGAACTCGCGCGCATGCGGGCGGACTGGGACGCCCTGTTCGCACCTGCCGCCGCGAGCATCCGCGTTTCGCCGGTTGCGGACCCGGCGATGCGCGCCGCTTGCTGGCTGGAGGCACCGGGCGCACGAGCCGATCGCGTGGTGCTCTACCTGCATGGCGGCGGCTACCAGCTCGGGTCGGTGCGCTCCCACGCCGGCCTGATGGGCGAGATTTCCGCTGCAGCTCGCTGCCGGGTGCTGGGGGTGGACTACCGCCTCGCGCCGGAGCATCGCTTTCCCGCTGCATTCGACGATGCGCGGAACGCCTACGAATGGCTGCTGCGACGGGGCCATGCAACCGGTCACATCGCGCTCGCCGGGGATTCGGCAGGTGGTGGGCTCGTCCTTGCCCTGCTGCTCGCCCTGCGGGACCAGGCGCAGCCGTTGCCTGCGGCCGCTGTCGCGCTCTCGCCATGGACCGATTTGACTGCCTCGGGGACGAGCTACGCCGAGATCGGCGATCGGGACCCGATCCACGCGAAGGCGATGTTGATTGCGATCGCCCGCAGCTACCTTGGCGGCGACGGCGACGCGCGGGACCCGCGCGCCTCGCCCCTGCATGGCCGCCTGCACGGTTTGCCGCCTCTGCTGCTGCAGGCCGGCGAGCGTGAGGTCGTGCTGAGCGATTCGATCGATTTCGCCGCGAAGGCGCGCGCGGCCGGCGTCGAGGTCTACATGGAGGTCTGGCCCGGGATGATCCACGTGTTCCAGCAGCACTTCGACGCGCTGGCCGAAGCGCGCAAGGCGATCGAAGCCATCGGCGCGTTCCTGGTCGCGAACTGGGAGCGCTCGGCGCGCTGACGCGCGTCTAGAATGCACGCTGCCGGCCGGCGCGCCGGAATCGTCGAAATCGGGTGGAGGCCCTGCCGTGGCGCGTACGCGATCCCAGAAGTTCCCGCAGATCCAGAGGACGATCCTCAAGCGGGCGGCCGCCGTATTCGCCGAGCGCGGCTATTCGACCAGCAGCATGGCGGACCTGACGCGGGCGACGAAGCTCTCGCGCGGCGCGCTGTACCACTACTTCTCGTCCAAGGAGGCGATCCTGAGCGGCATCCTCGAGGACCACGTCAGCCTGTTCCTTGAACGCATCGAGGCGACGCTGGCCGTTGCGGCGGATCCCGCTCAACAACTGCGGCAGGTCACGCGCGCTATCGTCGCGCTCAACACGCAGTGCCCGCAGGAGCAGACCCTGCTCCTGAATGAACTGAACCAGCTGTCATCGCCGGTACGCAGGAAAGTGGAGGCGCTGGAGCGTCGGATTCTCGACCTGCTCTCGGAACTGCTGGAGAGGGTCGACACCGGCGGGCGTATCACCGCGGGCAACCGGCGCGTGCACACCATGATCTTCCTCGGCATCGTCAACTACACCTTCGCCTGGTATGACCCGAAGGGCAGGGTGTCGCCCGAGGAATACGCGGAGCTGGCGGTGGATGTGTTCCTGCACGGATTCATTCGGTCGCCTGCCCCGAACTCGCGAGTGGCTCCGGCACGCCGCGCGACCCCGGCACGGACGAACGGAGTCGCCCGCGCTGCGAGCGAAGAACGATGAACGATCGAGTCTCGATCGCCCTCGACGAAGGCATCGCCGAGGTGCGCCTGGTGCGCGCCGGCAAGATGAACGCGCTCGACAAGGCGATGTTCTTCGCCCTGCTGGAAGCGGGCGAGGCATTGCGCAGGGCCGAGGGCCTGCGCGCTGTGGTGCTCTCGGGCGAGGGCCGTGCCTTCTGCGCCGGTCTGGACATGGGCAACTTCGCGGCCATGAGTGGCGGGCGCAAGGGCAGCAGCCTGGGCATCCGGGACATCGCCGAGCGCACGCATGGCATCGCCAACGGCGCCCAGCAGGTGGCGTGGCAGTGGCGCGCGCTGCCCGTGCCGGTGATCGCCGCAGTGCACGGCGTGGCCTTCGGCGGCGGGTTCCAGCTCGCGCTCGGCGCGGACATCCGCTACGCCGCGCCCGACACCCGGTTCTGCGTCATGGAAACGAAGTGGGGCCTGGTACCGGACATGGCGGGCACGCAGCTGATGCGCCATCTCGCGCGCGAGGACGTGGTGCGCGAACTGACCTACACCGCGCGCATCTTCGACGCCGCCGAGGCGCTCGGCTGGGGCTTCGTCACCCGCGTGACGAACGATCCGCGCGCCGCGGCGCTGGAGACCGCGCGCGAGATCGCCGGCCGCAGCCCCGACGCGGTGCGCGCCGCCAAGCGTTTGCTGAACGCCGCCGTGGTGAGCGACCCGGCGAGCGGGCTGCTTCAGGAGTCCTACGAGCAGGAGCGGCTGATCGGCTCGGCCAACCAGGTCGAGGCGGTGCGGGCGAACCTGGAAAAGCGCGCGCCGAAGTTCAGGGATCGCTGAAGCTAGAGCGCGTCGCCCCGGTCGATGCGTTGTGGTGCCGGCGCGTGTCCACCTGGCTGCGCCGTGCCTCCACCGGCCGGTTGCCGAACGTGTAGGCAAGGCGGTGCACCTCGAGCACGGGCTCGCCGGCCTTGAGGCTGAACGCGCGCGCCGCGTCGCGGTCGGCGCGCACCGAGCGCAATTCCTCGGCGGCGCGCGTGATGGTGACGCCGAAATGCTTCTGATACACGGCGTAGAGCGTGGGACCTTCGCGCAACAGGCGCCTGCTCAGCCCCGGAAAGACCGCGCGCGGCACCACCACCTCCGAAACCACCACCGGCGTGCCGGCGACGCGCAGGACGTTGCGCATCAGGAACACCGTGCGGCCGCCGCGCGCGCGCGGCAGCTCGAGCTGCTCCGCGACGCGGTCGCCGGCCTCGCCGCGGCGGAAGTCGAGCAGCTCGCTGACCGGCAGCGTCTTCGCCGCGCCGTCGCCCACCACGTGAAAGAAGCGGTAGACGCTGTGCTGCTCGCCGTGCCGGCCCACGTAGGTGCCCTTGCCCTGCCGCCGCACCACGACGCCGGCCGCCGCCAGCTCGGAGAGCGCGGCGCGGATCGTCGAGATGCCCACGGCGTAGCGCGCCGCCAGGCTCGACTCGCTGGGCATGAGGGCGCCGGGCTTCCACTCGCCCTCGCTCAGGCTGGCGGCCAGTTGCTGCTTGACGTGTTTGTAGAGGGGATCGAGCGTGCCCATGGCACGATTCTATAGTTGACGCCGCCCATCCGCGCGCACAGAATCAGACTCATTCGAATGAGTCGCACTTCTTGAGGAGGAAAGCGATGTTGCCTGGAAGGCTCGTCGTGCTGGCGCTTGGCCTGGCGTGCTCTGTCGCGGCGCCGGCGCAGTCCTGGCCGCAGAAGCCGGTGCGCTTCATCGTGCCCTTCGGCGCCGGGGGCGTCACCGACGTCGCCGCGCGGATCGTCAGCGAGAAGCTGAGCGACGCCTGGGGCCAGCCTGTGATCGTCGAGAACCGCCCGGGCGCCGGCGGCAGCCTGGGCGCCGCCGAGGCCGCGCGCGCCGCGCCGGACGGGTACACGCTGTTCTTTCCGTCGGGTGCCGTGATGACCGCCAACCAGCATATCTACGAGAAGCGGACCTACGATCCCGAGAAGGACTTCGTGCCGGTGACCAACGTCGTGACCGGGCCGATGGTCCTGATCGTCGCCGCGAGCGCGCCCCACAAGACGGTCGCGGACTTCATCACCGCGGCCAGGGCGGCGCCCGGCAATCTCAGCTTCGGGCACGCCGGCGTGGGTTCGCAGACGCATCTGGCCGGCGAGAACTTCGTCTACGCCGCGAAGATCGAGGCGCTGGCCGTACCGTACAAGAACGATCCCGCCGCGGCGACCGACGTGATCTCCGGGCAGATCCAGTTCGGCGTCCTCAACCTGGCGGCGGTGGTGGGCCTGGTGGGCTCCGGAAGACTCCGCGCGCTCGGCGTCACGAGCCCGGCCGAGGCGCTACAGCTGCCCGGCGTGCCGCCGATCGCGAAGACGCTGCCGGGGTTCGAGAGCGCGGGCTGGTTCGGCATCGTCGCCCGCGCCGGAACCCCGCGCGAGATCATCCGCAAGGTCTACGAGGACACGCGCACGGCGCTGCAGGACACGCGCGTGAAGGCGCGCTTCTTCGCGCTCGGCCTGACCCCCGTCGGCAACTCGCCCGACGAGATGGGCAAGGCCATGGCCGAGGAGCGCGCGCTCTGGGCCAAGGTCGTCCGCGAGCGCAAGATCCGCGTGCAATAGTCGGCGATAATACGGCCGCATCTTCAGAGGAGTGCGAATGATCCGCCACAAGCTGATCGGCGCGTTGCTGCTGCTCGGCGCTTGCGCCGCAGCCCACGCGCAGGACTGGCCGAGCAAGCCGGTGCGCTGGATCGTGCCGTACCCGCCCGGCGGCGGCACCGACGTGATCGCGCGCATCGTGCAGCAGCGCATGTCCGAGGCGCTCGGCCAGACGATGGTGATCGAGAACCGCGGCGGCGCCGGCGGCGCGATCGGCACCGAGGCCGCCGCGAAGAGCGCGCCCGACGGCTACACCTTCCTCTTCACGCTCTCGTCGCACACCATCAACCCGTTGCTCTACAAGCTCAACTACGACGTCGAGCGCGATTTCGTGCCGGTCACCCTGATCGTGAGCGTGCCGCAGCTGATCGCGTCCAACCCCGCGTCGCCGCTGAAGACCATGCGCGATGTCGTCGCGACGGCGAAGCAGCATCCGGGCAAGCTGCACTATGCGTCGGTCGGCGCCGGGACCCCGTCGCACATCGCGGGGGAGCTGCTGAAGCTCAAGACGGGCGCCGACATCGTGCACGTGCCGTACAAGGGCGGCGGGCCGGCGGTGGCCGATACGCTCGGCGGGCAGGTGTGGCTGGTGTTTGCGACCATGCCGGCCGCGATCTCGCACGTGCGCGCCGGCAAGCTGACGGGCCTTGCGGTGACCACGCTCAAGCGCAATCCGGGCGCGCCCGAAATCCCGACGGTCGCCGAGGCGCTCTCGATCCCCGATTACGAAGTCGACTCCTGGTACGCGATGTTCGCGCCGGCAAAAACGCCGCCCGCCATCGTGGCGCGCATGCAGAAGGAGATGGCGCGCGTGATCCAACTGCCGGACGTGAAGCAGAAGCTCCTCGAGCAGGGCGGCGACACCGTCGGCTCCGCGCCCGAGGTCCTCGACAAGGTCGTCAAAGGCGAGCTGAAAAAATGGGCCACTCTGATCCGCGACGCGAAGATCAAGCTGGAGTAGCGGCGCTCGCCGAGCTCCTGCGCCGCGCGCGCGCCGCGCAGGCCGAGTTCGCGCGCTGGCCGCAGGAGCGCGTCGACGAAGTCGCGCTCGCGGCCGGCTGGGCGATCATGCAGCCGGAGAACAACCGGCGCCTCGCTGAGACCGCGGTGCGCGACTCGGGCCTCGGCAACGTCGAGGACAAGATCGTCAAGAACCACCGCAAGACGCTGGGCCTCCTGCGCGACATCGCCGGCGTGAACACGGTCGGTGTGATTGCGGAGCACCCGCAGCTCGGCATCACCGAGATCGCGCGCCCGGTGGGCGTGGTGGGGGCGATTACGCCCTCGACCAACCCGGGCGCGACGCCCGCCAACCAGATCATCAATGCCTTGAAGTGTGGCAACGCGATCATCCTCGCGCCTTCGCCGAAGGGTTACTCGACTTGTGAATTGCTTCTGGGCTTCATTTACAAGGAATTTGAAAAAATAGGAGCGCATCCGGAACTGGTGCAGGTCCTGCCGGCTCCGATCACCAAGGACGCGACCCACGAGCTGATGCGCCAGTGCGACCTCGTCGCCGCCACCGGCTCGCAGGCCAACATCCGTGCCGCGTATTCGAGCGGCACGCCGGCGATCGGCGTGGGGCAGGGCAACGTGGTGGCGATCGTCGATGCGAGCGCCGACCTCGCGGAGGCTGCGCGCAAGATCGCGCTCTCCAAGACCTTCGATAACGCCACCAGCTGCTCTTCCGAGAACTCGGTGGTGATCGTCGAGGGGGTTTACGAAGAAATGCTTGCCGAGCTTGGCAAGCAGGGCGGTGCGATGCTGGACGCTTCCGAGAAAGCGAGACTCCAGGCGACGATGTTCCCGGACGGCAAGCTCTCGGCCGCCACGACCGCGCAGTCCGCGGACAGGATCGCGGGCCTCGCGGGTCTCGCGCGCAAGGGAAAGTTCCTCATGGTGGAGGAGAGCGGCACCGGTCCTGCTTTCCCGTTTTCCGGCGAGAAGCTCGCGCCGGTGCTCGCCGTCTACAAGGCGAAGGATTTCGACGAGGCGTTCCGCATCACCGCCGCCATCTACGACTACCAGGGCAAGGGGCACTCGGTGTCGCTGCACTCGAAGGACGCGTCGCAGGCGCTGCGCCTCGGGCTGGAAATGCCGGTGGCGCGCGTCATCGTCAACCAGGCGCACGCAATCGCCGCCGGCGGCAGCTTCGACAATGGCTTGCCGTTTTCGCTCTCCATGGGCTGCGGCAGCTGGGGCGGCAACAGTTTCTCGGACAACATGCACTGGCGGCACTTTCTCAACATCACGCGCATCGCGCGCCTGATTCCGGAGCGGGTGCCCGCGGAATCGGAGATCTTCGGCAGCTACTTCGCCAAGCACGGGCGATGAGCCTGCCGGCGACCCTGCGCGAGGTGCTCGCCGGCCACGCGGCGCGCCAGCCCGGGCGGCCGTTCCTCATCGCACCGGAGACGGGCCGCGTCCTCAGCTACGGCGAGATCGACCGCCAGGCGCGCCTGCTCGCCCGCTATCTTCGCTCGCGCGGCCTGCGACGCGGCGACAAGGTCGGCCTCTACCTGCACAACGGCTACCAGGCCGCGCTCCTTTTCCTGTCCACCATGATCGGCGGCTGCGTGGTCGCGCCGCTGAACCTCCTCTCGCAGCGTTCGCAGCTCGAGTACGTGCTCGAGCATTGCGACTGCAAGCTGCTGTTCACCTCGCGCGAGTACGAGAAGCAGTTGTCGCAAGCGCTGGCCGGCGTGCGGCGCGCGATCGAGGTGATCGTGATCGACGCCGACGCGCCCTCCCTCTTCCAGGAGGATCGCCTGCCAGCCACCGACTACGAGCCTGTTGCGCCCGGGGATCCGGCGCTCCTCATGTACACCTCCGGCACGACGGGGACGCCCAAGGGCGCGCTGCTCACGCACGCAAACCTGCTGGCCGGCGCGCGCGCGGTAGCCGCGTGGCACGGGCTGCGCGCGGAGGATCGCTGCCTCTCCTCGCTGCCGATCTACCACATCAACGGGCAGGTGATCGCGACCGTGACGCCCTTCGTCTCAGGCGGCAGCCTGATCGCGCCGCACCGCTTCAGCGTGAAGAGCTGGTGGCGCCACGCCAAGGACTTCGAGGCGACGTGGATCAACATGGTGCCGACGATCATCGCCTACCTGCTGAATGCAGCGCAGCCCGGCGGCAGGCGCGATTTTCCCGGCTTGCGCTTCGGCCGCTGCGCCTCGGCGCCGCTGCCGCCCGAGCAGCACAAGCTCTTCGAGGAAACCTTCGGCGTGCCGGTGATCGAGTGCATGGGCATGACCGAGACGTCCTCGGTCGCCTTTGCCAATCCGCAGGACCCGGCGCTGAAGCGCTACGGCAGCCTGGGCAGGCCCTGCGGCATCGAGGCGAAGCTGGTCGATGGAGAGCTGCTGCTGCGCGGGCCGAACGTGATGGCCGGCTACTACAAGTCGCCGGAGCAGACCGCGAAGGCCTTCGACGCCGCAGGCTGGCTGAAGAGCGGCGACCTCGGCCGCGTCGACGCCGAGGGCTACTTCTACATCACCGGGCGCCTGAAGGAGCTGATCATCAAGGGCGGCGAGAACATCGCGCCGCGCGAGATCGACGAGGCGTTGCTGCGCCATCCCGCGGTGCTCGAAGCGGCCGCGGTCGGCGTGCCGGATGCCAACTACGGGCAGGACATACGGGCCTGCCTGGTGCTCAAGCCGGGCGCCCGTGTGAGCGTCGCGGAGCTGCAGGCGTTTTGCATCGCGGAACTGGGGCGCTACAAGTCGCCGCGCGAGTTCCGTTTCCTCGCCGAGCTGCCGAAGGGCCCCTCCGGAAAGGTGCAGCGCCTAAAGCTGGCCGAGGCCGGTTAGCGCGAAAGGGCGGTGGTAGGATGGTTGCTGCCCGGCGACCGTGCCGGGCGCTTCCAAATCAGCGAGGACCGGCCTTCCGCGTGAAGCGGGTTTCCCTCTACAGCAGCTCGAAGCCGAAACCGGCGCCCGCCCCGGCTGCGCCCGAAGCGCCGCAGCAGCGAGGGCCTGCCTTCGCGCCGCTTGCGTGGCTGCGCCGCAACCGTCTCGCCGCGCTGGCCGCCGCGCCGGGCCTCGCTGCGCTTGCCTTCGTGCTCCTCCAGGCGGCGCTCGTGCCGAAGCCGGTCCAGTACACCCAGGAAGACATCGATGCGGCCGTGACCAAGGCGCTGGAAACCGTGCCAATTCCCTCGCACTCGAGCAAGGCCTACGAAGCGGTGCGCGGCTCCGTCGTGCGCGTACGCGGATTCGTCGTCGGCCCTGACGGCGAGGAAATGCAGTCCAGCGTCGGCAGCGGCGTCGTGATCCTCGACACCGGCGTGATCCTCACCAACATCCACGTGGTTGCCGGTGCGAAGCGCATCAGCGTGGTGTTCTCGGAAGGCCTGGAGTCCGAAGCCGTCGTCACGGGCACGCGGCCCGAAGACGATCTTGCCGTACTGCAGGCAAAGACGCTGCCCGATGACCTGCAGGCCGCCACGCTCCAGTCGACGAGCGGCCTGTCGCCCGGCGACCATGTCACCGCGGTCGGCTTTCCCTTCGGCATCGGCCCGTCGGTTTCCTCCGGCGTGGTCTCGGGGCTCAAGCGCGATTACCGCACCCCGGAAGGCAAGCGCCTCCTGACCAACCTCATCCAGTTCGACGCCGCGGTGAATCCGGGCAACTCGGGCGGGCCGCTGGTCAATGCGACGGGCGAAGTGGTCGGCATCGTCACGGGCATACTCAATCCGACCGAGCAGCGCGTTTTTGTCGGCGTCGGCTTCGCCGTACCCATCGAGAACGCGGCGATGGCCGTCGGCGTGCCGCCGTTCTAGCCCAGGAGCAGGCCATGGAGAAAATTCTCTACGAGGTAAAGAAGATCGTCGTCGGCCAGGACCATTTCCTGGAGCGCGTGATGGTGGCGATGCTGGCGCAGGGTCACCTGCTGGTCGAGGGCGTGCCCGGCCTCGCCAAGACGCTCACTGTGAAGACCCTGGCGCGCACGATCCACGGCAGCTTCCGCCGCATCCAGTTCACGCCTGACCTCGTGCCTGCGGACCTGGTCGGCACGCGCATCTACAGCCAGAAGACAGGGGAATTTTCAACCTCGCTAGGACCCGTGTTCTGCAACCTGCTGCTGGCCGATGAAATCAACCGCGCGCCCGCCAAGGTGCAGAGCGCGCTGCTGGAAGTGATGCAGGAGCGCCAGGTGACCATTGCCGGCGAGACGCACAAGGTGCCGGAACCCTTCCTCGTGATGGCGACGCAGAACCCGATCGAGACCGAGGGCACCTACCCGCTGCCCGAAGCGCAGGTCGACCGCTTCATGATGAAGGTGCTGGTCGGCTATCCGACGCCCGAAGAGGAATTCGTCATCGTCGAGCGCGTCACGGGCGTGGAGAACGCAGTCGCCGCGGTGAGCAGCACCACCGAACTCGCGGCGCTGCAGCGCGATTGCCGCAAGGTGTACGTCGATCCCTCCCTCATCAAGTACGCGGTGACGCTGGCCGCCGCGACGCGCGACCCGGCGGCGCACGGCCTGGCCGAGCTCGCGAAATTCCTTTCGTTCGGCGTCAGCCCGCGCGGGCCGATCCACCTCATCGAGGGCTCGCGTGCGCTCGCCTACCTGCGCGGCCGCAGCTACGTGCTGCCGCAGGACGTGATCGACCTGGTGCCGGATGTCTTCCGCCACCGCCTGGTGCTGACCTATGAAGCGCTGGCCGAGGCGATAAACGCCGATGAAGTGCTGCACCGCGCGCTGCGCAAGATCCCGGCGCCGGAAAAACTGCTGGAAACCCATGTCAGCCTCGCAGCGCAGTCTTAAATCACGGCCCGAGCAGGTCCTGCGCAGGCTGGAATGGACGGTGATCCGCCGTCTGGACGGCATGCTGCATGGCGACTACCGGACTCTGTTTCGCGGCACCGGCATCGATCTCGCAGACCTGCGCGAGTACCAGTACCACGACGACGTGCGCCACATCGACTGGAACGTCACCGCGCGCATGCAGACGCCCTACGTACGCGAATACCATGAGGACCGCGAAGTCACCGCGTGGTTCCTGCTGGATCTCAGCCCGTCGGTGGATTTCGGTTCGCAGGTCAAGAAGCGCTCGCTCTCGACCGAGTTCATCACCGTGCTCGCGCGGCTGCTCACGCGCCAGGGCAACCGGGTCGGGGCGTTGTTCTACGGCGAGCGCGTCGATACCGTGATCCCGGCGCGCACCGGCCGGCGGCACGTTCTCAGCGTGCTGCACAAGCTGCTCTCGCGGCCTGAGATGCCGCGCTCGGCGGGGACCGACCTGCGCGCATTCATGCGCACCGCGTTCCAGGTCATGCGGCGGCGCTCGATCGTCTTCATCGTGTCCGATTTCTTCAGCGAGACGAGCTGGGCCGAGCCGCTCGCGCACCTCGCGCAGCGCCACGAGGTGGTGGCGGTGCGGCTCTATGACGCGCTGGAGCGCGAACTGCCCGACATGGGGATGCTCATGATGCAGGACTCCGAGACCGGCGAGCAGCTTTTCGTCGATACCCACGACAAGACCTTCCGCAGGCGCTTCGCTTCGGTCGCGGAGCGGCGCGAGCGGGAACTCCGCAACGCACTCGCGCGCGCCGGCGTTGACTGCCTGGAACTCGCCACGGACGGCAACCTGGTTGACGCCCTGATGCGTTTTGCCGACCTGCGCAAGCGCCGCAGCCGTCTCGCGGGCGGCGGCACGCTGCCCAGCCACCTGGAGAAAGTGGCGTGAGCAGCGCCATCACCTTCGCCTGGCCCGAACTGCTCTGGCTGCTGTTGCTGCTGCCGGTGCTGGTCGCCGTTTACATCCTGCTGTTGCGGCGCAAGCGCAAATCCGCCGTGCGCTACGCCAACCTGGGCATGATCAAGGAGGCGATGGGCGCCGGCCCCAGATTCCGCCGCCATGTGCCGCCGGTGCTGTTCCTCTTCGGCGTGGCGCTGCTGCTGCTGGCGATGGCGCGGCCTTCGGCCACCATCACGCTGCCGACGCAGAAGCAGACCATCGTCATGGCGCTGGATTCCTCGGGCAGCATGCGCGCCAAGGACATCGAACCCAGCCGCCTGGTCGCGATGCAGAACGCAGCAAAGCAGTTCGTATCCGACGCCTCGCCCAAGACCAAGATCGGCATCGTGACTTTCGCCGCCACCGCGACCCTGGTGCAGCCGCCCACCGATGACCGCGAAGCGATCAACGCCGCGATCGACCGCATCCAGCTGCAGCGCGCCACCGCCACCGGCAGCGGCCTCATCGTTTCGCTCGCGACTCTGTTCCCGGACGCGGGTTTCGACGTCAGCTCGGCGCTCTTCGGGCGCGATGCGCCGCGCAACGCGCCCATCGGCGGCGCGCAGAAAGATGCGAAGAAGGACGTCAAGCCGGTGGCGCCGGGCTCCTACAGTTCGGCGGTGATCATTCTGCTCACCGACGGCCAGCGCACCACCGGCCCCGACCCGATCGAAATCGCCAAGCTGGCCGCCGATCGCGGCGTGCGCGTCTACACCGTGGGATTCGGGACCGCGTCGGGCGAGGTCATCGGTTTCGAAGGCTGGTCGTTCCGCGTGCGACTGGACGAAGAGACCCTGAAAACGGTCGCCATCATGACCCAGGGCGAATACTTCCACGCCGGCAGCGCCGCCGACCTGAAGAAGGTCTACCAGACGCTGAATTCGCGGCTCAGCATGGAAAAGAAGGAAACCGAAGTCACCGCGCTGCTCTCGGCGGCCGCGGCGCTCTTCACCTTGCTCGCCGGCCTGCTGTCGCTGCTCTGGTTCAACCGGATCCTGTAGCGCTTGCGGCAGGATCGAAGGCATTGACCTACGCCGATGCTTGCCGCTAGGGGTTCGCCGCCATGGGAATTGCCGCGACGATTCGGGACTACGGCGCGATTCTGGCGCAGTAGTGGCCGGTGATCCTCATTATCGTCGGCGTCTCCATGCTGGTTCAGCGATAGCTGCCTTGAGCCGCATTGCTTTTGCCCGCTTCCTGTGGTGCATGGTCGGCGCTGCGGGCGGTATCGCGCTCGCCTTGTGGCTGGTCGCCCCGCCGGTATCTCCGTTCCTGCTCGCGTCGCTTGGTGGATCGGCCGTTTTCCTCTTCGGCCTCACGCGTGCTCCGGCCGCGCAGCCGCGCGCACTGTTCGGCGGACATCTGGGAGGCGCCTTGATCGGCATCGGCTGTTTCCAGTTTTTCGGCGGCGCGCTGTGGGTCTATGCGCTGGCGCAGGCGCTTACGCTGGGGTTCATGCTGCTCACCAGGACCGTACATCCTCCTGCCGGCGCCAATCCCCTGATCATGATTTACGGGCAATCGGGCTTCGCCGCTTTGTGGGAGCCGGTATTCCTCGGCGTGCTCAGCCTGGCGCTTGTGGCGGCGGTCTGGAGTCGCGCTTTCCCCGCGCTCGCGCACTATCCGGTGCGCTGGCTCGACCCCTCTCCGCCGACCCCGTTGTGGGGAGGTTGGAGCGACTAGCCGTTGATCAGGTGAACGCGAAGTCGACGCCCGGTTTGCGGCCGCTGATGATGTCGGCGAGGGCGCGGCCGGAGCCGCAGGCGTGGGTCCAGCCGAGCGTGCCGTGGCCGGTGTTGAGGAAGAGGTTGGGGTACTTCGTGCGGCCGATGTAGGGGATGTTGCTCGGCGTCGAGGGCCTGAGGCCGGTCCAGTACTGCGCTTTCGACGGATCGCCCGCCTCCGGAAACAGGTCCATGGTGCGCTTCACGATCGCTTCGCAGCGCAGCTTGTTGATGTCGAGGTTGTAGCCGGTGAGTTCCGCGGTGCCGGCGATGCGCAGGCGATCGCCCAGGCGCGAGTACACCAGCTTGTGCTCGTCGTCGGTGAGGGAGACCGACCAGGCCGCGGCCGGATTCTTCACCGGCATTGTGACCGAGTAGCCCTTGGCCGGGTAGACGGACAGAAAGATGCCAAGCGTCTTCGCAAACAGCATCGAGTAGCTGCCCAGCGCAAGGACGTAGGCATCACCGCGAACGGTCTCGGGTTTGCCGTCTTTGCGCTGGATTTTTATGCTGGAGATACTCTGGTTCTCAACGGTGGACCCCCGGATATCGACTTCATATTCGAAGCGCACTCCGCGTTGCGCGCAAAGCCGGGCCAGCGATTGCGTGAACTTGTGCGCGTCGCCGGATTCGTCGCTGTCGGAGTAGGTGCCGCCGGCGAGCAGGTGCTTGCAGGAGGCAAGGGCAGGCTCGATGGCAGCGCACTCTTCCGGCGTCTTCAGCTGGCGGTCCATGCCCATGGCGCGCATGAGTTCGGCAGGCGCCTTGCAGGCCTCGAACTCCTCCGCATCGGTATACAGGTGCAGGATGCCGCGCGTGAGTTCGTCGTAAGGGATGCCGGTTTCCCGGCGCAGCTCCTGCAGCGAGGCGCGGCTGTACATCCCCAGCTTCACCAGTGCAGCGGTGTTGTGCCTCGCGCGCGCGGGCAGGCATTCGATGAGGAACTGCAAGCCCCAGAGCCATTGGCGGTAGTCGGCGCGCAGGCGAAAGAGGAGCGGCGCGTCCTCGCGGGCGAGCCATTTCAGGACCTTGAGCGGCGCGCCGGGATTGGCCCAGGGCTCGGCATGGCTGACCGAGATCTGGCCGCCGTTGGCAAAACTGGTCTCCATGCCGGCAGCCGCCTGGCGCTCAAGCACGGTGACCTCGTGGCCGGCGGCGCGCAGGTACCAGGCGCTCGCGACGCCCTCGAGCCCTGCGCCGAGGACAACGACGTTCATGACCGGGTTTCTACTTGAATGGACGCTCCTCCCACCACGGGTAGAAGGCGGGCATGTCGCTGCTTGCTTTCATGCCGAAGCGCGGCGCGCGCTTTTCCTTGAACGCGGCGATCCCCTCCCGCACGTCGGGCGAGGCGCCCATGGCGAAAATGCCGCGCGAGTCCACCTTGTGCGCCTCCATCGGGTGGTCGGCGCCCGCCATGCGCCAGAGCATCTGGCGGGCGAGGGCGACCGCAACCGCGGAAGTGTTGTCCGCGATCTCGCGCGCAAGCGCCAGAGCCGTAGGCACGAGCTGCTCGGGCGCGACGATGCGCGAAACCAGGCCCCCTGCCAGCGCTTCGTCGGCGCCGAAGACGCGGCCGGTGTAGAGCCACTCGGCGGCGCGGCTCAAGCCCACCACCTTGGGCAGGAACCAGCTCGAGCAGGCTTCGGGCACGATGCCGCGGCGCGCGAACACGAACCCGAACTTCGCCGCGCTGGAGGCGATGCGGATGTCCATGGGCAGCGTCATGGTCACGCCGACACCGACCGCAGGGCCGTTGATCGCAGCAATGACGGGTTTCTTCAGGGCGTAGATGGCGAGGGAAACGCGCCCGCCGCCGTCGCGATGATCCTCCAGGCCGGCGTCGTCGCGCTTTGCATAATCGAAGGTGCCTGGGCCGCTGGAGAGGTCGGCGCCGGCGCAGAACGCGCGTCCGGCGCCGGTGACGATCACCACGCGCACCCCGTCGTCGGCATCGGCCTGCGCAAACGCGCCGGTCAGTTCGTCCCGCATGCGGCGCGTGAACGCGTTCAGCTTGTCGGGGCGATTGAGGGTGAGCGTCGCGACGCGGTCCTTTACTGCATAGAGAATTTCCTGAGGGTCCATGGGCGCAATTTTATGCCCACGCAGTTCGCGCACTACAATTGGGCATGTCACTGAAGGACAAGTTGAGCGATACCGGCCAGTTCATCCAGAAGATGGACGGCCAGTTGCTGGGTTGGGAGCAACCTGCGAAACGCCTGCGCGAGGCTCTCGAATACGATCATTTCCGTCTCTACGCGCAGCCGATCGTCGCCTTGGCCCCACCGGGTGGCATCGCGATGGCCGAGGTCCTGGTGCGCCTGCGCGAGGAGGAGACGCGCATGCTGCCGCCGGGGGACTTCCTCCCCGCCTTCGAGCACTACCAGATGATGGCTGAGCTGGACCGCTGGGTGCTGCGCAGCGCGCTCCGGCAGCTGGAGCGGGGCGGCGCCGTCAAGCGGCTATGCATCAACGTTTCAGGCCAGACGATCGAGGATCCGGGCTTCGCGCCCTTTGTCGCGGTGCAACTGCGGCTAGCCTCCCTGGATCCGGCCTCGCTGGTCATCGAAATCGACGAAAACGACGCCCTCGACCGGCGAGCGTCCGCCGAACGCTTCGCTGCCCAGATGAAGCACATCGGCTGTCGGCTGCTGCTCGACGGCTTCGCGCGCCGCTCGGTTTCCTTCGAGCCGCTGAAGGCGCTGCTGGTCGACTATGTGAAGGTGGACGGCACAATCGTGCGCAACATCCTGCGCACCGCCAACGCGGCGGCGAAGCTGAAGGCGATCGCGCGCGTGGGCGAGGTGACCGGGGTGGGCGTGATCGCCGAGTGCGTCGAAGAGGCGGCGATCCTGGAGAGCCTCGGCACGTTGAAGATCAGGTACGCGCAGGGATTCGGCGTCCGCGAGCCCGAACCGATCGAGGAGTTGTTCAAATCCTGACCCGATCGGCAACATCAAAGTTGCACGGATCGTCGTTATGGAGTATTAATCGTATCCGTGCTGACTACCAAATCTCGCAGCGTTGCCTAGTTCAAGGCCAATCGTTGCGTTCGGTTTTTCTTCTTCTGTAATTTCCCGCTTGCCGAATTCAATGCGCCGCAGATCGATCCGGTGCCTGAATCGCTCGCCTTTCCGAACTGGAGAGAGCGGGCGTGATTGTCTCTCCAACCCTTAAAGGAGTAGCCATGGCGAAGAAAAAAGCCAAGAAAAAAGGCAAAAAAAAGAAGTAGTTAGCTCTGCGGATAGCCCGGGCGACCGGGCTATCCGCAGGTTCCACCGCGCTCTTAGTTCACGCGCCTCGTCCTGCCCTTCCAGTAAGGCTCCCGCAACACCCGCTTGAGGATTTTTCCGGTCGGGTTGCGTGGAATCGCTTCCAGAAAATCCACCGAGCGCGGACATTTGAAGTGCGCGATGCGCTGGCGCATGAAGCCGATGATCTCCGCTTCGGTGGCGCCGGCGCCGCGTTTCAGCACCACGCAAGCCTTCACCGCCTCGCCCCACTGCTCGTCCGGCACGCCGATCACGGCGCCGTCGGCGACCGCCGGGTGCTGCATCAGCGCGTTTTCGACTTCGGCCGGGTAGATGTTCTCCCCGCCCGAGACGATCATGTCCTTGATGCGGTCGTGCAGGAAGAGGTAGCCGCCGCGCAGGTAGCCGGCGTCGCCGGAACGGAACCAGCCCCCAACGAAGGCCTCGCCAGTGGCCTTGTCGTTTGACCAATAGCCTTTCATGTTCTGGGCCGTACGAATCCACACCTCGCCGACTTCGCCTTCGGGGCAGTCGCGCCCCGCAGCGTCGACCACGCGCAGCTCGACCCCGTCGATCGCCTTGCCGGCCGAGCGCAGCAGCTCGCGCTTCGGCCCCTCCGGGTCGTGGTCCTCGGGCGGCAGGCAGGTTATCGCGCCGGTTGTTTCTGTCAGGCCGTAGACCTGCATGAAGCGGCACTTGAAGGTGCGCATGGCGTCGATCAGCACCTTCTCGGAAATCGGCGATGCGCCGTAGGAGATTCCCCTGAGCGACGAGTAGCCGGCCTTGTCGGCACCGGGAACCTGCAGCATGAACTGAATCATGGCGGGCACCAGGAAGGAGTGTGTGATCCGGTGCTCGGCGATCGACGCCACTACGGTCGCCGGATCGAAATCGGGATAAAGCACGCTCATGCCGCCCTTGGACGCGGTCAGAAGCGCGACGCCGACGCCGGCGATGTGATACGTGGGCAGCGCATTCAGCATCACGTCCGGCGCGCCGTGATAGCCGATCGCCGCCGGTACCGCATCCATCATGCCCGCGCTCAGGTTGCGGTGCGTCAATTCGACGCCTTTCGGCAGCCCGGTCGTCCCTGAAGAGTAGAGTTGGAGGGCGGTTTCTTCCGGGTCTGGCCGATAGCCTGTGTCGTCAGGTGCGAACCTGCCGTACCAGGATGAGAATTCTTCCGTCACGAAAGTTTGAATCTTCCGGTAGGGAAAAGCAGCATCGGCCATCATCAGCTTCGCCTTGCCGTTCTCCACGATGTAGTCGATCTCGGGCGGGGCGAGCCTCCAGTTGACCGGCATGCAGACCGCGCCCAGCTTGTTCGCCGCGAGTACCAGCGTGACGCAATCGGCGCTGAACTTGGTGAGGCAGGCGACGCGGTCGCCCGCGCCGATGCCGAGGCTCTTCAGCCCCTGCGCGATCCGGCCCGAGGCTTCCTCGACCTGGGCGAAGCTCCAGGTGCGCCCTGGTGTCCAGTAGGCGATGTGGTCGCCTTTCTCGCGCGCATGGCGCCGGATCGTGTCGGGGACGGTCTGGGTCATGCGCGCGTTTTCAGGCTACCCACTCGCTCACTGGCGCGCGCGCCTCGTGCAGCGGTTGCGTAATGATGTCCACCAGGGCGGGCCCGCCGTGCTCGGCAGCAGCAACGAGCGCCGGCTTGAGGTCGTCCGGTTTTTCAACCCTGAAAGCCTTCACGCCGAATGCTTCGGCGACCCGGGCATGGTCGGTGCGCAAGAAATCTACCGAGAAATAGCGCTTGTCGAAGCCGGTCTTCTGGCCCGCCTTGATCCAGCCGTAGGTGCTATTGGAAATCACCACCATCGTCAGGGGCACGCGCAGCCGCACGATGGTTTCGAGCTCCCCGGCGGTAAAGCCGAAGCTGCCGTCGCCCATGACGGAAACGATCTTCGCGCCGGGGCGGCCGAAATGCGCGCCCACGCCCGCGGCCATGGCATAGCCCAGCGCGCCATGCGCGCGGTTGGAGATGAAATGCCGGCCCGCGGCGAGGAATTCGTAGTACGCCGAGAAATACGGGCAGGGGGTTCCCGGGTCGCAAACCACCACCGCGTCGCGCGGCAGGATCTCGTGCAGCGCAGCAACGATGCGCTCGGGCAGGATCGGCATATCGTTCCTGACCGCGAGCTCGCGAAATGCCGAAAATTTTCTGTCCTTTGCAGTTTTTACTACTTCTCTTCCTTTTCTTTGATAAGGCTTTTTGAACGAAACCAGAAAAGCCAATAGGTCCTGCAAGGCCAGCTTGGCGTCCGCGGCGATCGCGACGTCCGTCTTGTAGTTCGCGCCGATGACCATCGGATCGGCGTCGATGTGGATCACCGGCGTGCCGGGAACCGGGTAACGCCAGCGCTCGGTGGTCACGGACCCTGCGCGGCAGCCTACGAACACCACGAGGTCCGCCTGCGCCAGCGCCTCGCGCGTCGGCAGCGTGCCGCCGTTGCTGCCGACGACGCCGAGACAGAGAGGGTGGTCCTCGGCGAGGCTGCCTTGCCCGCTGACGGTGGTGGCGACCGGCGCGCCGAGCAGTTCCGCCAGCGCGGCGAGTTCCTCCTCCGCATGCGAGATCACCACGCCGCCGCCGCACACGAACATCGGCATGCGCGCGGTGGACAGGGCAACCGCTGCGCGTTCGATTTTGTCTTTTTCCGGTGAAGTTCGAGAGGAAGGAAATCCGCCGAGTTCGGCATCCGCCCAGACGCTGTCCGCAGCGACCTGGCCGTTCTGCACGTCGAAAGGCAGTCCGAGGTGCGCGGCGCCTGGCCGGCCGCTCGTCATGGCGCGAAACGCGCGCCGTACCGCTTCGGGCAGCTTGTCGGCCCGGTCGATGACCTCGGTGCGCTTGGTGAGCGGCCGGTAAAGCGCTTCCTGGTCGAGTTCGGTGAGGGCGTAGCGGCCGCGCGAGGTGGTGGAGATGTCGGTGGTGATGCCGAGCACCGGGATCGAACTCTCGTTGGCTTCGACGATTCCGGGCAGCAGGTAGGTCGCGCCCCCGCCGGACGGCCCCTCGCAGATGCCGACGCGCCCGCTGACGCGCGCGTAGGCGTCAGCCATGTAGGCTGCCGAGCGCTCATCGCGCGTGAGGATGTGCTGCATGCCGTGCTCGAGTCGAAACAGCGCGTCGTAGAAGGGCAGGCTGGTATCGCCGCACAGGCCGAAGATGTGCGTCACGCCATGCAATTGCAGCATGCGCACCATCGCCTCGGCGCCGGTCATCTGGCTCATCAGTCGGACGTGATGCCCTTGGCCTTGATGAGTTTCGCGTAGCGCTCGACTTCGGCGGCGAGGAACTTCCCCGCCTCCTCCGGCGTAGTCTGGAAGGGCTCGAAACCTTGCGGCTGGAATTTGCCGCGCATCTCCTGGCCGTTGAGGATGCTTCGCAATGCGGTGCTGAGGCGCGAGACGATGGTCTGGGGTGTGCCGGCGGGCGCGAGCAGCGCGAGCCACTGCGTGAACTGGAAGTCCTTGACACCCGTTTCGCGCAGCGTCGGCACATCGGGTAACAGCGAGGAACGCCTCGTGTCGGTTACAGCGAGCGCCCGCAACGTGCCTGCCTTGACATGCGGCAACGCCGCCGAGAGCGTCGGAAAGCTCATATCGACCTGTCCGGCGAGCGTATCGAGCAGGGCCGGGCCGCCGCCGCGATAGGGGATGTGCACGATGAACGTGCCGGTCGCGTCCTTGAACATCTCGGCGCAGAAATGGAAAGTCGTGCCCACGCCCGCCGAGGCGTAGCTCAGCTTGCCGGGGCTCGCACGCGCCAGCCGCACGAGGTCTTCCACCTTCGCCGCCGGCACCTTGGGCTGGACCACGAGCACGTGCGCTCCGGTCGCGACCATGCCGATCGCCGCGAAATCCCTGATCGGGTCCCAGCCGAGCTTGTCAAAGAGGCTCTTGTTGGTGACCAGCGGAATGGTATTCAGCACCACGGTGTAGCCGTCGGGCGCCGAACGCGCCGCGGCCTCCATGCCGATGTTGCCCGAAGCGCCCGAGCGGTTGTCGATGACGATGCGCGTGTTCAGCTCCTTGCCGAGGGGCTCGGCGATGAGGCGCGCCATGATGTCCACGCTGCCGCCGGGCGGGAAGGGCGCGATGAGGCGGATCGGCTGGCTCGGAAAGGTCTGCGCATTCGCCGGCACCGCGAATGCGAGGGCGATCAGTGCTATCGCGTGCAGAAGGGTTTTCATGTCCCCGGGATGGTAGCGGCAATGCGTTCCAATATTGCGCCGAGCGCCTCAGGCGCCGTGATGTGGGGATTGTGGCTCGCATCGATTTCGTAGTTGCCCCAGCCTTCCGCTTTGGCGCGTTCGTAGAACCTGCGAAACCCGTCGTCGGGCCGGCAGCGCTTGCAATAGATGTAGTGGCGCGGCAGCGTCAAAGGGCCTTTCTTGAGCCGCAGTCTCTGCTCGAACGTCTTGACTGGTTGCGGCATGCGCCGTGGCGTTGCCCAGGCCAGGTCCGCTTGCGAAGTATCGGGCTGCATCGGGCCGGGGGGCATTTTCCAGCCGCCGCCGCTCTGGCGCACGCTTTCGAGCATCGCCTCGCGCCGCGCAGGGGTGAGGTCGAAGACGCTTTCGCCGTCGTTGGGCGCGAAAGCATCGACGTAGACGAGGGTCGCGATGCGTTCGCGCGCGCGGTCGGCGACGCCGGTTGCGACCATGCCGCCGTAGCTGTGCCCAAGAAGAATGACATTGCGCAGGTCCTCGGCCTGGAGCACGCCGAGGATGTCTGCGATGTGCGTTTCGAGATCCGTGTCGGGCGTGCCGAGGTGCGCCCGTTCGCCCAGGCCGGTGTGGCTCGGGGTGAACAGTTCGTGTCCACGCGCGCGCAGCAGCGGCCGCATCTTTTTCCACGCCCAACCCGCGGACCATGCTCCGTGCGCTACCAGGAATGTTGCCATCGTTTTCTTCTCCTCGATGCTATTCGTCCGTACGCGGAACAATACCCAGTTTCTTGTAGACCGGACGGATCGCGGCCCTGATGTTCGCCAGTGCCATCCAGTAGGCGAAGGCGGCACCAAGGGCTATCGAACCGCCCAGGGCCAGCGTTGCAGGCGGCCCGATGCGCTCGGCGAGCATGCCGGCGGCGAGGGAGCCCAGCGGCGCCACGCCCAGGAAGGACATCATGTAGATCGAAACCACCCGGGCGCGCATCCGGTCCTCGACAATAGTCTGCAGTACGGTGTTGGTCGACGCGGCGGTGATCATCGATCCCATGCCGGCGAAAAACAGCATCGGCAGCGCCACCCAGAGGGTGGTGGAAAAGGAGAACGCGATCAACGCCACCCCCGCCAGGCCGGCGGAAAACGGTATCTGGCCGAGCAGCCCGCGCACCGAGGGCCGGATCGCGAGGTGGATCATCCCGGAAACCGCGCCGAAGCCGCCGGCGCTGATCAGGTAGCCGAGAACTTCCGAGCCGCCATGGAACACGTCGCGCGCAAAATACGGCGCAAGCGACTGGTAGGGCTGGATCGAAAAACTCACCGCGGATACCAGCAGCAGGGCGCTGCGGGAAGGCAGGAAACCGTAGGCATAGCGGAATCCCGCCGCAAGCTGCTCCTTCCAGCCGCTGGTCGCCCCTTCCGTGGGCCGCGGCGTGGCGCGGATCAGCCACAGCGCGAGGATCACGGCGCCGCGCATCATGCTGTTCAGCGCAAAGCCCCAGACCTCGCCGAAGCCCGCGATCACCGCGCCGCCGATCATCGGCCCGACGAAGCGCGCACCGTTCATCAGGACCGAGCTGAAGGCGATGGCGTTCGGCAGATCTTCCCTGCCGCCGACCAGCTCTACCAGCTGCGACTGGCGCGCGGGCGAATCGACCGCATTCAGAATTCCGAGCACGAGGTTGGCGACGATCAGGTGCCAGGCCTGCACCTGGCCGGAGGCAACCAGCGCCAGCATCGTGAGCGCCTGCGCGAACGCGAAACTCTGCGTGATCATGAGCACCTTGCGCTTGGGCCGCCGGTCCACCCAGACGCCGGCGAACGGGCCGAGCACCAGCAGCGGTATGAACTGGGCGAACGTCCCCAGGCCGAGCATGAAGGTGGAACCCGAAAGGTGGTAGATCAGCCAGCTGGTGGCGATCATCTGCAGCCAGGTGCCGGTTTGCGAGATGCCCTGCCCGGCGAAGTAGAGACGGAAATCCCGGTGGCGAAAGGCCCGCAGGCTGTGGGGGAGCGCCATCTAGCTGGGATTGGCCCCGGTTTTCGAGTTCATGGACCGATTTTCTCCTACTACAATGGCCCCGGGGAGGAGGCATGACGAAAATTCTGCCGGCGGCGGCATGAAGGCCTTCAACATCGAAGAGTTGCGCCTGGTCGCGAAGCGCCGGCTCCCGCGCGCCGTCTTCAACTTCATCGATGGCGGCGCTGAGGACGAGCGCAGCTTGCGCGACAACTGCGCTGCCTTCGGCCGCCTGCGCTTGTCGCCCAAGATGCTGGTTGATGTCTCGGATATCCAGACCAGGACCTTGATTCTGGGAAACGAATCGAAACTTCCCCTTGCCATTGCGCCGACCGGCGCGGTCGGCTTCGGCTGGCCCGGGGGCGACCTCGCCATCGCGCGCGCGGCCGCCGCCGCCGGCATTCCCTATTCGCTTTCGATGTCGGCAACCACCTCGATCGAGCGCATTGCCGAGAAGGCGCCCGGCCGGCTCTGGTTCCAGGCCTACTTCCTCAAGCAGCGCGACTACACTTTCGGCCTCATCGAGCGCGCACGCGCGGCGGGATACGAGGCGCTCATCGTCACTGCCGATGTCCCGGTCGGCGGCAAGTGCGAGCGCGACTACCGCACCGATTTCACGGTTCCGTTCCGCTATACGCCGAAGAACCTGTTCGACTTCGCCACCCATCCTGCCTGGGCGCTGCAGCAACTGCGCCACGGCATGCCGAAGCTGGTGAACCTTGCCGGGGTCGCGCCCGAGGCGAGGAGTACATCCGCGCTCGCGTCCTCGGTCGCGCGCAGCAACGATCCGACCCTCGACTGGGAGGTGCTCAAGGTGGTGCGCGAGCGCTGGCCGGGCAAGTTGATGGTCAAGGGCATCCTGCGCGCCGACGATGCCGAGCGCGCGGTGGCGCTGGGCTGCGAGGGCGTGATCGTCTCCAACCACGGCGGCCGCCAGCTGGAATCGGCGGTCGCCACGCTCGATGCGCTGCCGCCCATCGCTCGCGCGGTCGGCAGCAAGGCGAGCGTTCTGCTCGACGGTGGCGTGCGCCGTGGCGGCGACGCGTTCAAGGCACTCGCGCTCGGCGCCCAGGCGGTGATGACCGGCCGCGCGACGCTCTACGGCGCCTGCGCGGCGGGCGACGCGGGCGCGCAGCGTGCGCTGGATATTCTGGCCGATGAGCTGGTGCGTACAATGCAGCTGTGCGGCTGTCAACGCATCGACCAGATCGGGCCGGAGTTCCTGTTCAGTGACGCAGACGCTGCCCTGGTGGAAAAACTGGAAGGCGATGGTGCCGCTCTGGCTGCTCATCGTCGGCCTCACCTGGTGGGCGATCGATAGGCAGGTCGACGCGGCCGTAATCGCGGGCAGCGTGTTGGTGCTCGGCCTGGTGACCAACCTAGGGAGAGTTCGTGAAGGCATTGACGCGCAAGCTACTGGCCGCCTGTTCCAGCGCCACGCTCTCGACGCAATTATTCAAGCGCGGCCTGCGCAACCAGGTACTGCAGGGCGTCTCGCGCCTGACGTCGAAGGCGCCGACGCTGGTAGGTGAAGCCTTCACGCTGCGCAACATCCCCGCGCGCGAGGACATCGACCACATCGGGGTTTACGAGGATCCGGAACACCCGCAGCGCAAGGCGATCGAGATAGCGCCGCCGGGCAGCGTGCTGGTGATCGATTGCCGCGGCGATGCGCGCTCGGCCTCCGCCGGCGGCATCCTCGCGAGCCGCCTTGCGGTGCGCGGCGTGGCCGGCCTGGTCACCGACGGTGGGCTGCGCGACACGCCGGAAATCGCGCAGCGCGATTTCCCGGTCTACTGCAAGGCGCCGGCCGCGCCCATCAGCCTGATCGGCCACCACGCCGTCGAGAGCAACGTGCCGATCGCCTGCGGCGGCGTGGCGGTATACCCGGGCGACATCATCGTGGGCGATGGCGAAGGCGTGATCGTCATTCCGCAGGCGCTCGCCGACGAGGTCGCGGCCGACACTTTCGAGCAGGAGAAACTCGAGGAGTTCGTGCAGCAGGAAATTGTCTCCGGCAGGCCGTTGCCGGGCACCTATCCGCCCAACGCCGCCACCAACGCGCGCTACGAGGCGTGAAAGAAAAGGAAAAAATAGGATGAAAACCCGCCCGCTTGGCCGCGCCGGCCTGCACATCGCCCCCGTCGTCTTCGGCCCAGCGCAAGCCTTAGAATATCAGTCATGAAATCGCCCTACGTTTTTCTGCTCGCTGCATTTACCGCGGGCACTGTTCTCGCGCAGTCGGATCGTCCGGTCAGATTCGTCCTCCCTAATGCCGCGGGTTCGGGCGTCGACGCCATCACGCGCGCGGCGCAACCCGCGTTCGCAGCGGCGCTTGGCGCCCCTGTCGTGGTTGAGAACCAGCCCGGTGCCGGCGGCGTCGTAGGCCTGCAGACGCTCGCCCGCTCGGCGCCCGACGGCACTACGCTTGCGGTGGTGTCGAACAACGTCGTCATCTTTCCGGCGGTGCTCAAGTCGCTGCCGTTCGACATGCCGGGCGACTTCACGATCATTGCGCTGGTCGGGTCGACCCCGATCGTGCTCGTGACCAACCCCGCGAAGATGTCTGCGACCAACCACAAGGAGTTGGTTGCGCTGGTGAAAGAGAAACCGGGCGCGTTCAACTACGGCTCCAGCGGCAGCGGCACCATCCTGCACCTCGCGGTCGAGCTCTACCTCGAGGCCGCGGGTATCAAGGTGAACCACATTCCCTACAAGGGCGTGGGGCCGATGGTGACCGACGCGCTCGGCGGCCAGGTCGACATCGTCGCCGCCGCGCTGCCAAGCGTGCAGGGCCATATCGCCAGCGGCCGGCTGCGGCCGATCGGCATCTTCCCTGCGCAGCGCACGCCGGCAGCACCGTCTATTCCCACCTTCGCCGAGCAGGGCCTCACGAACTTCGAAGTCGAAGCCTGGTTCGGCGTGATCGGTCCCAAGGGCATGAGCCCGGCGGCGGTGAAGAAGGTGCATGACGCGATTGCTGCCGCGTTCAACGATGGGGCGGTGAAAGAAGCGATGGCGAAGCAGGGCAACACGATCCGCATCACCACGACCGAGCAGGCGCAGGCCGCGTTCCGCGTGGAGCAGGCGAAGTACGCGGCGCTGGTGAAGAAGGTGGGTCTCGAGCCGCAATAGTGGTGGGGCGGCGTCCCTCGCATTCCGCCCGGAACACCTCATGAATGCTTGATCCGGGCGATTCGGCGAAGGCCTGTTGCCCCCAAAGTTGCCCCCAAGATTACTAGATCAGGCCGACGGGCCGAAGCTCTGGCCGCGCCTTTACCTCAAGTAGGCGCAGGATCGCTTGTGCCGTCACGATGGATTCCTTTTCCTGTCCAGTATTCGTCCAGTCTTTGTCCAGTGTTTGTCCATTGGGTGCACCATGCGCTGACCCTTTGTTAACTAAATGCTTCCGGTCTGCTATTGAAATGCTCTCTAAGTGCTGTCGTTCAGCTTTCCTTTTGGCTCCTCCGCTGGAATGGCCTCCAAAAGCCCGCCGACGCTGAAGCGTCGGCAATGAAAACGCTCTTTCGGGCGTCTTTAACGCCCGAAAACCCCCACCACACCATACGCACCTACAAAGTGCTCGTAACTCCGCGCCGCGATTGAACTTCGCTGCAAGCGCCCGTTTGCACATGTCATACAAATCTCTTCCAAGTCTTTGGCCGAAAAGAGTTCCGCTGCTTGCATAGCGCAAGCACGCGTCCTCAGGCAGCCTGCAGATCGTCCAGCACAGAGTTGATCTGCCGAATCGTGCTGGACGGCACGCCGCGCTCCCGCAGCTTTGCCTCGAGTAGATCGCGTGGCCGGAGATGGGGCGCATGAGCAGGCGTCACCAGACTCTCCCTGGGCGCTTCCCGCAGCCTCGCTAGGGCAACCTCAATCGCATCCAGGCGCGCGAGGATCGCGCTCGTATACCTGCTGGCGTTGCGCTCCGAGGCATTTCGAAGGAGCCATTTCAGGTACGTCGCCACCGGCATTCCGACGATGGCGGCTGCGCCTTGCATGCGCATGTATTCCTCAGTCGATAAGCCAATCGTCACGTTCTTTCGCAAGGCCTCTACCTTTTGATGAGCCTCGATGCAGGGAAAGCGTACGTGGTGCCGCGAGCCTTGGCACTAGGAAATGGGCGCTGGTATTTCCTATTGAACGTGCTTGGAAGCTGTGGTACCGGCGGCCAGAAGGAAACGCTCGTCGAGCGATCGAAGACCTCGCTGCCTTCCCTCGGACCGCGAATCTCTCTATAGTAGGTTTGCCCGCACCGTGGGGCACTCGACAAAACTAGACCAACGAACGCGGCTGGGGGATGACCGAGTCCGAATGGCGAACTCGAAGGGAGCGGATTAATACCAAGCTGAGGGCATCAACTCCGGCATGGGAGATCGTCCGCCATAAGGAGGGATTGAACACCTCTGCGCTTGCACGCCATGCGGTCGAGGAGTTTCCTACCGAGAACGGTCCCGCCGACTACGCCCTTTTCGTCGAAGGGCAGCTCCTTGGAATCATCGAAGCCAAGAAGGTTGCGGTAGGGCCGCAGAACGTCCTGGAGCAGGCGAAGCGCTACGCCAGGGGCGCCAGTGGCGGTTCAGGCAACTGGGACGGCCTGCGCGTGCCTTTCCTTTACTCCAGCAATGGGGAGCTGGTCTGGTTTTTGGACGCGCGCGATCCGAGGAAGATCTCCCGGCAGATCGCTGACTATCACACGGCGGACGCCCTCAGTGAGGCCTTTGCAAAGAACCGCCCGGCCAGCCTGAATTGGTTTTTGGACCAGCCGATCGAGGATATCGCGCGGCTTCGGCCGTACCAGCAAAAGGCGATCTTCGAGACCGAAAGGGCAATTTCAAATGGCCGGCGGGACATGCTGCTCGCAATGGCGACGGGCACCGGCAAGACGTACATGACCGTTGCCCAGGTTTACCGCTTGCTCGAATCACGCATCGCGCGGCGGATTCTCTTCCTCGTGGATCGTAAGGCGCTGGCGGCGCAGGCGGTACGCGAATTCGCGGCGTTCAATACGCCGAAGGGAAACAAGTTCACGCAGGAATACGAGGTCTATAGCCAGCGCTTCCGGCGCGAGGACTTCGGCGACGACCAGCCCTTCGATCCGAAGGTCCTGCCAGACGCCTATCTGACCGCGCCTCAGGCGACGCATACGTTCGTCTACATATCCACGATTCAGCGCATGACGATCAACCTCTTCGGGCATGAAAACGCCTTCGGGCAGCAGGAGGGAGATGCGGACTACGAAGAGGAGGTCGGCGCGCTCGATATACCGATTCACGCATTTGACATCGTGATCGCTGACGAGTGCCACCGTGGATACACCAGTAAAGACACTGCAATCTGGCGGCGCACGCTGCAACATTTTGACGCGATCCGCATCGGCCTGACCGCCACGCCTGCCGCCCATACGGTGTCGATGTTCGGTGAGCCGGCGTTCAGGTATACCGTGGATCAGGCCATTCAAGAGGGCTACCTGGTCGACTACCAGGCGGTCGCCATCCATTCCGCTATCCGGCTCAAAGGCGCGTTCCTGAAATCCGGTGAGCACGTAGGTCACGTCGATAGCCATACGGGGCAAGAAGTCTTCGACGAGCTGGAAGACGAAAGAGAATTTCCATCAACGGAGATCGAGCAAAAGATCACCGCACCCGATAGCAATCGGAAGATCGTGCAGGAAATCGCGAAGTACGCTCGGCAGCATGAGGCCGAGACAGGTCGCTTTCCCAAAGTCCTCATTTTTGCGGTTAACGACCTGCCACATACCTCGCACGCGGACCAGCTCGTGCGAATCTGTCGGGATGTCTTCGCTCAGGGAGACGAGTTCGTACAGAAGATCACCGGCAATCCCAACGTAGATCGGCCGCTTCAGCGAATCCGCGAATTTCGCAACCGCCCGCATCCGAAGGTGGTGGTAACGGTGGATATGCTGAGCACGGGCGTTGATATCCCGTGCCTTGAATTCATCGTGTTCCTGCGCCCGGTGAAATCGCGCATCCTGTGGGAACAGATGCTCGGGCGCGGCACCCGCCGCTGCGACGATATCCACAAGTCGCACTTCACGATCTTCGACTGCTTCGACGGAACGCTGATCGAATACTTCAAGAATGTGTCCGCGTTCCAGGTGGAAGCCCTGCAGACCGACGCGGTTCCGCTTGCCCAAGTCGTCGAGAACATCTACCAGAACGTAGATCGCGATTACAACGTCAAGGTTCTGGTGCGCCGCCTGCGCCGTATCGAAAAGGACATGAGCGGCGAGGCACGCGAGAAGTTCGCGGCCTTCGTCCCGGACGGCGACATTGGCAGGTTCGCGACCGAGCTTCCAGCCAGGGTAAAGGCCGACTTCGCCGGTACCTTGAAGCTGCTCCGGAACGCGACGTTTCAGGACTTGCTGCTCAACTACCTTCGCGCCAAACGCACGTTTCTTGTCGCCTATGAGCAGCTCGATGCCGTTTCGTCGGCGATAAAGTTTCGGGTGGGTGAGGACTTTCTTAAACCGGAGGACTACCTGGAGAGTTTTGCACGCTTCGTTAAGGCGAAGGCCAATGAGATTGATGCGATCACAGTCCTCCTGCACAAACCGAAGCAGTGGCGGACCGACAAGCTGGACGAACTCAGGCAGAAGCTGAATTCGGCCGAGTTCCGTGAGATCGACTTGCAAAGGGCGCACGAGGTTGTGCATCACAAAGCGCTCGCCGACATTATTTCCATGGTGAAGCATGCAGCCAAGTCGGGAGAACCGATCCTCACGGCAGAAGAGCGGGTCGATCGCGCATTGAAGAAGGTAAGAGGCAGAAAGATCCTTTCGGCCTATCAGGATCAATGGCTCGGACTCATCAGGGAGCATCTGGTTAAAAACCTGACGATCGAGCTGGATGACTTCCGGCACCTTCCAGTCTTCGAGCGGCACGGCGGACTCGCTAGGGCCCGCAAAGTATTCGATCAGTTAGAGCCGCTGGTCGAGCAGATCAACGAAGCGCTTGCTACCTAGCAAAACAGGGAAAACATGTCCGACGTAGTAGAAAAACTTTGGGGCTTCTGCCATACCCTTCGCCACGATGGCATCGACTACGGCGATTACATCGAGCAGCTCACGTACCTACTCTTTCTGAAGATGGCCAACGAGCGCGGGGTTCAGATCCCTCCGAACTGTGACTGGGATAGCCTGAAGGAGGAGTCCGGCACGGCGCTGACCGACCACTACGGCGAAGCGCTGCGAAAGCTGCGCGAAGGGAAGGGCTTGCTCGGAGACATCTTCAATCAAGCCATGCCGCGGTTCAACAATCCGGTGAATCTCAAGCGGCTCATTGCCATGATCGACGAGGAAGACTGGTCGTCGATGCCGGTAGACGTGAAGGGCGCAGCGTTCGAGGGCTTGCTTGAGAAAGCAGCAAGCGAAGGCAAGAAAGGGGCGGGCCAATACTTCACGCCGCGACTGCTGATTCAAGCAATTGTCACCGTGATGAGACCGGACCCACGTGGGAACCGAGATTTCAAAATCTGCGACCCGGCAGTAGGAACAGGCGGGTTTCTGATGATGGCCTACGAGTGGCTGATGTATGTCACCCACGGCGCGCTCGATCGCGGTGAGATCAAGCGTATCAAGAGCGAAACGTATTACGGCCAAGAGTTGGTCGCCCGGCCGCGGCGACTTACCTTGATGAACCTACTGCTTCACGGGATCGAGCCACATATTGCCCTTGGCGACACGATCTACGAGCCCGACCGCGGCGAGCGCTACGACGTGGTACTGACAAATCCTCCGTTCGGCACGAAAGGGGCGAACCAGGCGCCAGAACGGGAAGACTTCACGATCGCGACAAGCAACAAGCAACTTAACTTCGTGCAACACGTCCTTACAATTCTTAAGCCAGGCGGACGGGCCGCCATCGTGTTGCCAGATAACTGTCTATTCGAGGACAAGGCCGGCGAGGTCTTCGAGATCCTTATGCAGGATTGCAACGTGCACACGATTCTTCGACTTCCGCGAGGAACATTCACTCCTTATTCGCAAGGGGTAAACGCAAATGTTGTGTTCTTACAGAAAGGGACACCCACCGAGTACACATGGATTTACGACGCTCGGGCAAATGTGCCGGGTGTGACAAAGAAATCTAGACCGCTCGCTCCGGATCACTTCATGGAATTCGTGGTCGGATACGGCTCAGATCCCAACGGCGGCAGCCAACGAGCCGATCAAGGTCAGTCGGGCCGCTTTCGACGGTTTCATATCTCGGAGATAAAGGATCGCGCATTTAAGCTCGACATGACTTGGCTCAAGGACGACACCTTAAGCGATATTGAAGACCTACCGGAACCAGAGACACTGGCGGCTGAGGCGATCACTGAGCTAGAGGCAGCTGTCGATGGGCTTCGCGAAATCGCGGACTTAATTGAGAGCTCTGCGGGGGAGAGGGGCTTGTGAGTCTCCCTCGTGGCTGGCGCTCGGCCCAATTGAAGGTGCTGTGCATCCCTGTCCCCAATACTGATCCAACTCGCAAACCGCGCAAGAGATTCGAGTACGTGGACATCGGATCCATCGATAATGTGCGAGGACGGGTTGGTCAGACCAAGAGGTTCCTCGGTCGTGATGCACCAACTCGCGCTCGCAGACCGATTCAAGGCGGCGACGTACTCTTCTCAAATGTGCGCACCTATCTCCGCAACGTGGCGCGCGTGTCTGAAGAAGCAACTGCACGGCTTTGCTCGACCGGGTTTACTGTTCTTCGGCCAAATGGTTCGTTGAATAGCGCATACCTGTACCACTATGTCCGGTCGGACGATTTCATCGCGTCCGTCACTCCTAAGCAGACAGGTACTCACTACCCCGCGACCTCGGACCGGATAGTGCTCGATCAGTCAATTCCAGTACCACCGTCTACTAAGGAACAGGAAGTGATCGGAAAGCGACTCGATCACATTGCGGCACGACTTGACAGTTCGCGGCATCGGCTGGACTCGGTCCAGACGATATTGAGAAGGTTTCGCGTATCTGTTCTGGCCGCGGCGTGCGCTGGACGCCTTACGCTGCACTGGCGCAGTCGAAATCGGTCGCGGTCAGTGCTGGAGGGCCCGCAGATTGACCAGCAGATCGACATGCCTGAATTGCCTGCATCGTGGCGCTATGTCCGCCTTGGCGCACTCGCATTGGGTTTGAAGTACGGAACGGCCAAGCGTTGCACACACGACGGAGCTGGTCATCCCGTATTGCGAATCCCGAATATCGGTGAGGGGGAATTGCTTTCGACCGGCATGAAGTACGGAGATCTTCCGGAAAGGGAGTATCGGAAGCTCACGCTGGAGATGGGTGATCTGCTGCTAATCCGGTCGAATGGCAGCGTCTCCCTAGTAGGAAAAGCCGCGCTTGTCTCGCGCGAATTCCGCGGATTTGCGTATGCTGGATATCTGATTCGCGTGCGGCCAGACAAGAAACAGATACTTCCAGAATACCTCAATTACGCGTTGGCTTCGTCTGCCATCCGCCTGCAAATCGAGATGCAAGCGCGATCTACTAGCGGGGTTCACAACATCAATAGCGAGGAAGTGAGAAATCTTGTCGTCCCGCTACCTCCTCTTGAAGAGCAATCTGAAATCGCTGAACGCGTCGCCGTGATGCTTCAACAAGCCAAAGGCATTGAGCAGCGTTATCAAAGAGCAAAGAAATTGGTCAGCAAGTTAATGCCCTCCGTGCTCGAAAAAGCCTATCGTGGTGAGCTAATAATCGAAAAACGCACCTAAGTAGAGCCTGCGCAATATGGCCTAGGTGGTTCGCGGGTGGAGGGGAATAAAGCGCTCTACAGGTTCGTTCAGGAAGCACTCCCGAACTGCAGGTAACGCAGTTCGCGCGAACGTCGATCCCATGGCAACAAGCTCGTCGATCGCCTCGGCGCTATCCAGGTTTACCCGCCCATCCGCCACATCGAGGCTGTGTCGGAAAAGTCTCGGCGCACTCTCGCTATGCCCGCAAAGAAGCTTGGCGGTCCCGAGCGATGCGACAGACTGTCCTTGCTGGAAGAACGTATTCAGTGAGAGAGCGAAATCAAGTCGCCCGCCACGCGCCGGGCACGTATACAGGGGTTCGGTACAACCGAGGCTCAGGATGCGCAAGCTGTCGCCGGGCCAGCCAAGCACACCGATTGCCTCAACCGCAGCTATGCCCGCGGGGTTGTTCGCCCAGACGCCGCCGTCTACAAGCAGGGCGTCGCCCGCCAAGGCGTGCGCTGGAAAGTAAGTCGGTGCAGCAGCCGTAGCGAGCGCTACGTCTACCGCAGTTCGCTTGTGATCGACCTCAAAGCGTTGGTGATGCGCTGTCTTGAACACGTACACACTTCGAGTGCTGATGCTGTAGGCCGGGATAACCAGGCGTACCGCGCTGTCTGCCAAACGCTTTGCTCCGAACGCGCCTTCCAAGGCCGTTTTTAGCGCGAGCGGGTCGTAACCGGGTCCGACGAACTGGCGAACGCGGCGCTCCTGCTTTCGCCAATACGAGCTGACGCGACCCCATAAACCGGCGCCACCCACTTCCTGGCCGAATACCTGCCGCCCGTTCTCCTGGTAGAACCGCAGAATGTCCCTGGCGCTCAGGCCAAGTCCCAGGCCCAAGGCGATAATCCCGCCAGTGGAAGTTCCCGCTATCAGATCGAAGTGATCGGCGATCCGCTTCCCGGTGGCTTCCTCGATCGCGGCGAGAAACGCTGCGGGGAACGCGCCCTTTATCCCGCCGCCATCGATTGCCAGGATTTTTCTCTTGCTGGCGACGCCGGTGGATGCATTCCTCCGCCCGTCCACTCACCGCTCCTGAGCCATGCTTCGAAGTAGTAGAGCCACAGAACCGACCAGGGAAGCATCGTCTCCACTAGCGTGCGCTGCGGATTCCATTCGCCTGTCCAAGGAAGAAACAGGCAGAGCCGCGGCGGCTCCTGTGCGTAGACGTGGGGCAGGTCCTTGCCGCCGGCCAGGGCGTTGAGGTCCGGCGTCCTGACGATCACCTGAGGAAACTCGCCCTGCTGGAACTTGAGCTCCATCGTATACAGTCGGCTGATCGCGCTGGGCCGCGCGGAATAGAACCAGACGAGCGAGCTGCGCGACAGCCGGCCGCGACCACCGAACGAATTGGCGGTGCGCAGGATGTTGTACTGCTGCGCAGCGCTGAGCCCGGCCGGGCGGTATGCGCGCCGCATCCTCACCGGCCATAGAAGGTGTTGCCGCGCACCGGCGCCGCGCGCACCGAGGTTGACAGGCCGGCCCCGCCGAGAATCCCGAGTGTGCGCGCAGCGCGCGCCGCGTTGACGGCGCGGTTTACCTCAGCGAACACAGGCTCGACCACCGAGCCCCCGAAAGCCTCGGACAGACGCACGCTCACTTCGTCCTCGCCTTCTGCCCGCACAAACTCTTCGAGCGTCTCGACCAGGTTCTCGTGCCAATCGTAGAAGGCTTGCGCGCGGCGGGGGTCTTCGTTCCACTTTTCGGCGAAGTTCTCGCCCGCGGTCGTTTCGTTCGGAATCACGTAGATTTTCTGGCCGGCCACGTACATGACTTGGATGAAGTTCGGCATCCCGCGGACGGCTTCCATCAGCACGTCCAGGTCATGGTCGTACTCGCGCGACCGCACGCACTCTTCGTATGACCAGCCCAGCAGCGTGGTGACGATGATCGAAATCGGTGCGAGAGAGCTATCCTTGTTCGCGTACCGGATATCGCGGTGGCGCTTGCAGAGCTGCACGCCGCGCTTCAACGGCCCCTTGAATTGCTGGCGCTCGGGCAGGCCTTCCATGTCGGCGCGAGCTTCAGCGAACTTCACGATGCGATAGCGGGGCTGCAGCCGCGCCCGCGCCTCGAACTTGTCAGCGAATGCGATTGGGTGAGTCGGCTTCCAGACGCGTAGCGTCTTGTCCGGGACCAGGAGGCCGCCGTTTCCGCAACGCGGATTGAGGATCGCGGGGGTCACGTCCAGATGGAATTCGTTCTCATACTGCAACTGCCAGCAGCGGTTTTTCTCAACGAGGATTTTTCGGTAGCGGTCGTTCTCCTTGAGCCGGTCGCCCACGAGCGCCTTGACGGCCGCCGGGCTCGAACTTTCGGAGATCCCCGGGAGCACGTCGAGGAGATCGACGTCGAACTCGGACCTGGCGAACGGCCGGTTCGCTGTCTGGATGCGGATCGAGCCGTGAGGCGAGACGCTCCCATCCTGCAGATATTGTGACTCGGACTCCATCAGCCACGTGCCGACGGCTTCGTAGCTCGTTCGCGCTCGCTCGTACTGCGTTTCGGTGAGATCGAGGCGTTGGCCGATCGCTTCGAGATAGCCGTAAAGCTGCGCCTTGCGTTTTGCTGCCAGTTCGAGTGTTGGAAGCACGGTTGCGTCCCTCAGAAGATGTTGCCGACAAGGGGCAGGCCCATTGCCGTGGTTGCATCGGCGCACAGATGCGCCATGTAGCCGAACCCGACGCCGAGTAGCACGTCGCGCATGAGCGCCTCGCCTGGCGTGGCAGGTACCCAGTCGTAGAGCTTCTTCATCCCCGACGTGACGAGCGCAGCGAACGCCGCGCTATGGAAAAACTGGCGATGGTGCGGGCTGTTCGCCGGTTCCAGGACATCGGGCAGTCCGGAGGCGAGGGCCGCTGCCACTGCCGCGAAGACCGGGTGGGGGAGGCGCGCAGTGGGATGCTGTTCCTTAATAAGTGCGACCATGGCGAATGCCGAAATCCCGGAAATCGCGGTGTGAGCGGAAGCACGCATGTCAGTGCTCCTCGCTTTGAGGCGGGAAATTTTTGACCATGATGGTTGTCCTAACCCATTGAGTTAGCGAGATAATTGTTGACAAAAGAGGCTTTAAGGAGGATAGTTTACAGAATTCATTATTTTAAGTCAACTTTGTAAACCAAAGGCAGACAATGATCGGTGACCGCATCAAGCAGGCACGTAAGGCGGCAGGGCTGTCGTTGCGCGCGCTCGCGGACCGAACGGAAATCACCGCGATGGCGATTTCCAAGTACGAGGGGGGGAAGTCCACTCCCTCCTCGCGCGTCCTGCTCGACCTTTCGAAGGCTCTGGGGGTGCGTGCGGAGTATTTCTTTCGGCCTGTGAAGATCGAACTGCAGGAAATGAAGCACCGGAAGCACTCTCGTCTTCCGAAGAAGGCGCTCGACCAGATCGAGGGCGACGTAAAGGAGCAGCTAGAGCGGTTTATCGAGCTCGAACAGCTACTGCCGAACGGTCCGGTTCAGGCATTCAAGCTGCCAGAGCATCTGCCCGCCCAGATTGCCACTCTCGATGAAGTCGAGGCCGTTGCGCGGGACCTTCGAACGTCATGGGGCCTGGGCATCAATCCCATTCCGGTGCTCACGGATATGCTCGAAGAGCGGGGCATCAAGGTTTTTCAGTCGCAGGCCATCAATGACCGGTTCGACGGCATGGCAGCAAACGTGGATGGCATACCGGTGGTCGTCGTCGGGCGGGGATGGCCCGGCGACCGGCAGCGGTTCACGCTTGCGCACGAGCTTGGACATTTGGTATTGCATGGACGCCTTGCCCCGGATGTCGAAGAGGAAGCCGCCGCCAACCGGTTCGCCGGCGCCTTTCTCGCGCCCGAGGACGAAGTTCGCAAGGAGCTTGGCGAAAAGCGCGTTTGGCTAGAGCCCCGCGAGCTGGAAGTGCTCAAGAAAGCGTATGGCCTGAGCATGCAAGGCTGGATGCATCGCGCCAAGGATTTGGGAATCTTGCCTGATGTGCATTACGTCGAGATGCGAAAGTTCTTCAGTTCGCGCGGCTGGACCAAGACTGAGCCTGGCGAACAGTATCCCGCCGAGCGTCCTCAACTCTTCGATCAGCTTGTATACCGGGCGCTCGGACAGGATTTGATTAGCGAGAGTAAAGCCGCCGAACTATTGCGCATGCCGCTCACGGAATTTCAGAAGAAACGGAACATGCCCAGTGGCAGCGTGGCTGCTCATTAGCGATGCGAACATCATCATAGACATGAACACAGGCGGGCTGCTCCGCCTGATGTTCCGCTTCGATGCCACGTTCGCCGTCCCCGATGTGCTGTACGAGGAAGAACTCCGGATCGACCATCCGGAGTTAATTCGTCTCGGCCTCAAGCGCCTGGAGTTGAGTGAAGATACCGTCGTCTACGCGGGCCGGCTGGTCGAAAAGTACCGAGGCCTCGGTGCCAGCATCAACGACCTGCTCGCGCTCGCACTCGCCAGGCAGGAAGAGTGTCCGCTATTGACCGGCGATGGAAGGCTTCGGACCGCTGGTCAAACAGAGGGTATCGACGTACATGGCACGCTCTGGCTCATTGAACAAATGGTCAAAGCGCGCACGATCACCGTCAGACAGGCCGAAGCCGGTTACGCCAAGATGCGGGAAGCGGGTCGCCGGCTTCCATGGGACGAGGTCGATCACCAAGTTCGGTCGCTCAAGAGATAGTCACGGTTGCTCGTGAAGTGAACGACCATGTACCGCACGCCACCGAAGGCACTCGCAGCCTTGTCTGCGCTCTCTCAGTCCTTCGCGATGCCGGAATCGTTCTACGTGTTGGGCGCCGGAGCATCCGTTCCCCACGTGCCTACTACCGCTCAGTTAAGCGACTTGCTGTCGGAATCATTTCTTGCGCATGGCGCGTACCAGACCGAGCGCATCGCGAGGGACGTGGAGAAGTGGCCCCGCAAATCTGAACAGCGGTATAAGTGGAAACTCTGGGTTTAGAGCCGGTCCGGAATCGGTCTGGCGAAAAGGAGTTTCTGATGAAGAAGAAGGCATCGGGGCGGCGCACG
>Ga0187893_10002003_pt1 | contig 46224 bp, 41 predicted proteins | sample MA1701074metaG_FD_139574 | JGI IMG/M metagenome (GOLD analysis project Ga0187893, IMG submission 139574) | White microbial mat communities from a basaltic lava cave in the Kipuka Kanohina Cave System on the Island of Hawaii, USA - MA170107-4 metaG ... | reverse complement strand
GTTCCACCTCGGCTTCGGGGTGGAACTCGTATCTCATCGTGCCAGGAGCCCCCGGATGTTTGCAAAAACCTGCTCGCCCGGTGTGCCCTTGACGCGTCCATCAAGCAACTCCTGGTGCCGCTTTTTCGCCTCGGCAATCCAGGCTTTCTCGACGCCGGATTCATGCGGCCCATCCAGTTCGCCGATCAGAGTGCGGATCAGGGCTGCCTTGTCGCTCTGACTGAGCGTCCTGGCTTTTTCCTCAAGCTCCGCGAGGGATGTTGCCATCGGGCTATCTCCTTCGACGTTCGTGTTTTTCCGATCTGTGAATGCATTCTACGCCCGGCAAGCTTTGGAAAGGGGCCGCTGATGTGTTAGCCTATGCCATGGCATAGGCTAATGGGATTCGATGGAAACCCGTAGCGTCCGGCTGTTTCGCAACGGCCGCAACCAGGCGGTGCGTATTCCGCGCGAGTTCGAGTTGCCCGGGCGCGAGGCGCTGCTCAGCCGCGACGGCGAGGTGCTGACCCTGCGTCCGGCGAAACCGCGCTCGCTGCTTGCCGTACTGAAATCGCTCGCGCCGCTGAAAGAATCCTTGTCCCGGGCGCGCGATCGCGCGCCTGAGCGCTTCGAGTTCTAGGTTTCCGGCCGTGCCTTCCGCCGCGCACCGCTACTTGCTCGATTCCAACGTCGTTTCCGATCTGGTGAGCGACCCGCACGGGGTTGTCGCGCGTCGCATCGCCCGGGCGGGTGAAGCCTCGGTGTGCACCAGCATCGTGGTGGCCTGCGAGCTGCGGTACGGTGCGGCAAAGAAGGGCTCAGCGCGCCTCTGCGCGCAGCTGGAGAGCATTCTGCAGGCGCTCGCGGTGCTGCCGCTGGAAGCCGGTTCCGATCGCCACTATGGGGAGATTCGCGCCCAGCTGGAACGTGCCGGCCGTCCGATCGGCGCCAACGACCTGCTGATCGCCGCGCATGCGCGCGCCGCCGGGCTGCACCTGGTGACCCGCAACGTGGGCGAGTTTTCCCGCGTTCCTGGCCTGAAGGTGACAAGCTGGCCGGCTCGGAAATAGGTTTGTTGCCCCGCGTGAGCGAGTTCAAGGCTTATCGGATCCACGCCGGCGACAAGTTCGGCGCCGGCCGATTCGATACGATGTCGTTGGTTGATCTGGACGCCGGCAATGTCGTTCTTCGCATCACCTACGCCAGCGTCAACTACAAGGACGCGCTCACTGCGCGGGGCAAGGCGAGGATTGCGCTGAAGTTTCCGCTGGTCGCGGGGATCGACCTCGCGGGCACGGTGGAGGACTCTTCTGACGCGCGTTTCAAGCAGGGCGACGAGGTCATTGTGCACAGCTTCGGCCTGGGCGCCGACCATGACGGCGGTTATGCCGAGTACGGACGCTTTCCGGCCGACTGGGTGATTCCGCTGCCTGCCGGCATGAGCCTCTTCGAGGCGAGCGCGCTTGGCGTCGCCGGCCATACTGCCGCCCACGCGATCGACCTGATGGAATTGAACGGCCTTGCGCCCGCAAGGGGCAAGGTGCTGGTCAACGGCGCCACCGGCGACGTTGCGAGCATCGCCATCGGCATCCTCGCGCGCAGCGCGGCTATCACGTCGTGGCCATGAGCGGCAAGGCGGAACAGCACGATTATTTGCGCGCGCTTGGTGCTGCCGAAATTCTTGCAAGACCAAAAATGGAAAAAGAAAGGCCGCTCGAGCCGCCGCTTTGCGCGGGCGCGGTGGACTCGGTCGGCGGCGCCCAGATGTCGTGGCTCATCCGGCGCATGCAGCGCGACGGCGTGATCGCTGCCTTCGGCAATGCGGGCGGCGCCGAGTTTGCCGGCAACGTGCTGCCGTTCATCCTGCGCGGCGTGCAACTTCTCGGGGTGAACGTCAACAATCCGATCGGGCGCATGACAATGCTCTGGGGAAGGCTGGCGGGCGACCTGAAGCCGCGCCACCTCGAGCGCATTGCGCGCAGGATCCGCTTTGCCGAGCTTGATCGGGCCTTCGATGACCTGCTTGCCGCGCGCGTCGCGGGGCGGCAGGTCGTGGACTTCTCCCTCGGCTGATGCTGCACCCCTGCCACCACGCGCTGAGCACGCCGCACAAGCCCGCGTTCCTCATGGCGCGCTCCGGCGAGACCGTAACCTACCGGGAGCTGGAAGCGCGCTCGAACCAAGGGGCGCAGCTTTTTCGCGCTCTCGGCCTGAAGCGCGGCGACGCGATCGCCCTGCTGATGGACAACAACGCACGCTACCTGGAGATCTGCTTCGCCGCGCAGCGCTCGGGCCTGTTCTACACCGCCATGAGTTCGCGCCTCGCGCCGCAGGAGGCGGAATACATCATCGGCGACTGCGGCGCGAAAGCGCTCATCGTGTCGGCGAGCCTTGCCGGCCAGGCGGCCGAGCTGCTGACGAAGAATCCGCAGGTGCGCCATCGCTACTCGGTCGGCGGTGCGCTGCCTGGCCACGAGCGCTGGGAGGCCGCGGCAGGCAGCCAGCCTGCCGCGCGCATCAGGGACGAAAGCGCCGGGCGCGACATGCTCTATTCCTCGGGCACCACCGGCCGGCCGAAAGGCGTCAAGACCGAACTGCTCGACGAGGCGATCGACGCGCCCAATTCGCTCACCGCCATTACCAGCAAGCTCTACGGGTTGAGCGCAGACTGCGTGTACCTGTCGCCCGCGCCGCTCTACCACGCGGCGCCGCTGCGCTTCAACATGTCGGTGCTGCGCTTTGGCGGCACCGCCGTGATCATGGAGCATTTCGACGCCGAGGAGGCGCTCGCGCTGATCGAGCGCCATCGCGTGACGCACAGCCAGTGGGTCCCGACCATGTTCGTGCGCATGCTGAAACTGCCGCCCGACGCGCGGCAGCGGCACGATCTTTCCTCGCTGCGCGTGGCGATCCATGCCGCCGCGCCGTGCCCGGTGCAGGTAAAGGAGGAAATGATCGGCTGGTGGGGGCCGGTGCTTTTCGAGTATTACGCCGGCACCGAGGGCAATGGTTTCGTCGCCTGCAACGCCGCGGAATGGCTGGCGCACAAGGGCACGGTCGGCCGCGCGCTGCTCGGTGAGATCCGCATCCTCGACGATGCCAGCGCGACGCCGCTTGCCGCCGGCGAGACCGGCACGATCCATTTCGCCAATGCGCCGGCCTTCGAGTATCACAACGACCCGGAGAAAACGGCGGCCTCGACGTCGAAGCAGGGCTGGACCACGCTCGGCGACGTCGGCTACGTGGATGACGAGGGCTATCTCTACCTCACCGACCGCAAACACTTCATGATCATCTCGGGCGGCGTGAACATCTATCCGCAGGAGATCGAAAACCTGCTCGTCACGCACCCGAAGGTGACCGACGTCGCCGTGATCGGCGTGCCGAATGCGGATTTCGGCGAGGAGGTGAAGGCCGTGGTGCAGCCTGCCGATCCGAGCACGGCGGGCCCCGCGCTCGCCGAGGAACTCATCGCCTGGTGCCGCGCCCATCTGTCGCACGTCAAGTGCCCGAGATCGGTCGATTTCGAGGCCGAGCTGCCGCGCCACCCGACGGGGAAACTCTACAAGCGGCTGCTGCGGGACCGCTATTGGAAAGACGCGGGACGCAAACTGTAGAATTGCCTTCGCCACCGGGGAGGAGACATGGGCACCTTGAACGTGCTGCGCGTTCGCGTTGACAGTGAACGCTGCCAGGGACATAACCGCTGCTGTTCTCTCGCGCCGGAGCTCTTCGAGGCCGACGAGCTGGGCAATGCGCGCGTCAAGGGCGACGGCAAGGTGGCAGCGGGGCTGGAAGCGAAAGCCAAACTCGCCGTGGCCAACTGCCCGGAACACGCAGTGAGGCTCGGCAATGAGTAAGCATCCGCCGGTAGTGGACTGGGCGACCGACTTCGACCACCGCGATCCGCGCTGGGTGGAGAATCCGTATCCGATCTGGGACGAGTTGCGCGGCCGCTGTCCGGTCGCGCACTCGGACCGCTTCCAGGACGGCGCCTACTTCCCCTCGCGCTACGCCGAAGTGCGCGAGATCGCCTACGACTCGGAGCATTTCTCCTCGCGCCGCGTCATCGTGCGCGAAACCAAGGTGCCGCCGCAGCCCGCGCCGCCGATCACCTCCGACCCGCCCGAGCACACGCCGGCGCGAAAGCTTCTCCTGCCCGCGTTTGCGCCGCAGGTTATCGCGAAGCTCGAACCGCGGACCCGCGCCCTGTGCCGCGAGCTGCTGGATGCGATCGGCGATGCCGGGACCTGCGATGGCGCGGTCGACTACGCGCAGCATATTCCGGTGCGGCTGATCGCCCACATGCTCGGCGTGCCGGAAAAGGACGGCGACCTGTTCCGGCGCTGGATCCACCTCGTCCTCGAAGTCGGCATCAGCGACGAATCGGTGATCCTGCCCACGCTCAAGGAAATGAGCGTGTATTTCGCCACCGAACTCAAGCGGCGCGGCGCGAAACGCGGCGAGGATCTCATCAGTTTCCTGCTCGACGCGAAAATGGACGGCCAGCCGGTGCCCGAGATTCACATGATCGGGACGCTGCGCCTGCTGCTGATCGCCGGCATCGACACCACCTGGAGCGGCATCGGTGCGAGCCTGTGGCACCTCGCGACGCACCCCGAAGACCGGCGCCGACTCGCCGCCGATGCGACGCTGATGCCCACCGCCATTGAGGAATTCCTGCGCGCCTACGCCCCGGTGACGATGGCGCGCGAGGTGGTCAAGGAAACCACCGTCGGCGGCTGCCCGTTCAAGGAGAACGGGCAGGTGCTGCTTTCGTTCCCGGCGGCCAACCGCGACCCGGCCATGTTCGCCGACGCGGACAAAGTGCTCATCGACCGCGCCGAGAACCGGCACGCCGCATTCGGCCTGGGGCGCCATCGCTGCCTCGGCTCCAACCTCGCACGGCTCGAAATGACCGTCGCCATCGAGGAATGGCTCGCGCGCTTCCCGGAGTTTCGCCTTGCCGACGGAGCGAAGGTGACCTGGTCCGAAGGCACGGTGCGCGGTCCGCGGCGCCTGCCGCTGGCGCTGGGCTGAGGTCGAACCGGCGCCGCGTTTGAAACGTGCGTGGCGGCAGGTGTTCCCGGACCCCCGGGAGCAGTAAACTTCAGTTCTCTACGGAGCGCCGACCATGGATCTCAACTATTCCCAGGACGAATCCGCATTCCGCGACGAAGTCCGCGGCTGGATCAAGCAGAACCTGCCCCAGGACCTGCGCGAGAAAATCGCCAACTACGACGAACTCGGCCGCGAAGACCTGCTGCGCTGGCACAAGATCCTCGCCAAGAAGGGCTGGGTGGCGCCGTCCTGGCCGAAGGAATTCGGCGGCACGGACTGGAACGTGGTGCAGCGCTACATCTTCGAGGAGGAGTGCGGTTTCGCCGGTACGCCGCCGCTGATCCCCTTCGGCCTGTCGATGTGCGGCCCGGTTATCCTGCGCTTCGGCACCCCCGAACAGAAGAAGCGCTTCCTGCCGGATATCTACAACGGCGACGTGTTCTGGTGCCAGGGCTACTCCGAGCCCGGCTCGGGGTCCGACCTTGCTTCGCTGAAAACCAAAGCCGAACGCCAGGGCAACCACTACATCGTCAACGGCCAGAAGATCTGGACCACGCTCGGGCACATCGCGGACTGGATTTTCTGCCTCGTACGCACCGATTCCACGCTGTCGAAGCGGCAGGAGGGCATTTCCTTCCTGCTCATCGACATGAAGACCCCCGGCATCACGGTACGGCCCTTGATCCTGATGGATGGCGGGCACGAGGTAAACGAGGTGTTCTTCGACAACGTCAAGGTGCCGGTGGAGAACCTGATCTTCGAGGAAGGCAAGGGCTGGACCGTGGCCAAGTACCTGCTCGGCCACGAGCGCATGAACACCGGCCGCATCGGCGCCTCCAAGCGCGAACTCGAGAAGCTGAAGGAATTCGCCGCCCGGCAGACGGGCGACGACGGCCGCCCGCTGATCGAGGACTCCCGCTTCCGCGACAAGCTGACGCGCGTCGAAGTGGAGCTGATGGCGCTCGAAATCACCAACCTTCGCTTCCTCGACCAGATGCGCCGCAGCGGCCAGCCGCCGGGCGCGGACGTCTCGATGCTCAAGATCAAGGGCACGGAAATCCAGCAGGCGCTCACGGAACTGTCGATGCAGGCGGTCGGGCCGATGGCGCAGCCGTTCAAGTCGGTCGCCAACGATCCGGATTTCGACGAGTTCACTGCCGGCCTTGCGCCGCGCTACTGCAATTTCCGCAAGACCACGATCTACGCGGGCTCGAACGAGATCCAGAGAAATATCATTTCCAAAATGACATTGGGGTTGTAACTGCGGCCTGCAGGAGGGCACATGAACTTTGACTACAACGAAGAGCAGCAGCTCCTCGCCGATTCCGTCCGGCGCTACCTTGCGAAGGACTACGCCTTCGAGGCGCGCAAGAAAATCGTCGCTTCGAAAGACGGCTGGAGCCCGGCAGTCTGGGAGAAGCTGGCCGAAATAGGCCCGACCGGCCTGCCGTTCTCGCCGGACTACGGCGGTTTCGGCGGCGGCGCCGTGGACCTGATGGGCGTGATGGAGGCTCTGGGCGACGCGCTGCTGGTCGAACCCTACCTGGCCACCGCCGGCCTCGGCGCGCAGTTCGTCGCCCGCGCCGGCAGCAATGCGCAGAAAAAGGCGATCCTGCCCGCGGTTGTCGAGGGCAAGTTGAAAATGGCTTTCGCCCACACTGAAAAGGGCTCGCGCTACAACCTTGCCAGAGTCGATGCGCAGGCGAAGAAGACGGCCGGCGGCTGGGAAATCACAGGCCAGAAGCTGGTCGTGCTGGGCGCGCCGGCGGCGGACAAGTTTGTCGTGTCGGCCAAGACCGACAAGGGTTTGTCTCTTTTCCTTGTTGATTCAAAAAACGTAAAAATAAAACCCTACGTCACTCTCGACGAGCAGCGTGCGGGGGATGTTTCGTTCTCGAAAGCGCCCGGCGAACTGGTCGGTGCCGAGGGCGGCGCTTTGCCGGTGATCGAGGAAGTGATGGACTTCGCCACCGCACTCGTCTGCGCCGAGGCGGTGGGCGCGATGAAGTTCGCCTGCGACACCACGCTCGAATACCTCAAGACGCGCAAGCAGTTCGGCGTGACGATCGGCACCTTCCAGGCCCTGCAGCACCGCATGGTGGATATGTACGTGAGCTACGAGCAGGCGAAGTCGATGGCCTGCCTCGCCGCCAGCAAGGTAGATGCACCGGCCGACGGCCCGACGGCCGCTCAGGACCGCGCCCGCTCCGTGTCGGCGGCGAAGATCAAGATCGCCGACAACTGCCGCCACATCAGCCAGGAAGCGATACAGTTGCACGGCGGCATGGGCATGACCGACGAGATGAAGGTGAGCCATACCTTCAAGCGCCTGACCATGATCGCGCAGCAGTTCGGCGACGCCGAGCACCATCTCGCGCGCTTCGCTTCGCTCTGATGGAAAACAAGCGGGTCGTGCTGGCGAGCCGGCCCGCGGGCTGGGTCACTGAGGGCAATTTCCGCATCGAGTCCGCGCCGGTCCCGAATCCCGGGGACGGCGAGATCCTGGTGAAGAACCTGTGGCTTTCGCTCGACCCGTACATGCGCGGGCGCATGAACGACACGAAGTCCTATGCCGCGAAGCAGGAGATCGGCGAAGTCATGGTCGGCGGCACGGTGGGCGAAGTGGTCGAATCGAAGAACCCGAAGTTCGCCGTCGGCGATCAGGTCGTCGGCATGCTCGGCTGGCAGCAGTACGGCTGCTCCAACGGCGCCGGCATGAACAAGATCGATGCCAGCCGCGCGCCGATGTCGGCTTTCCTGGGCGTGCTCGGCATGCCGGGCGTGACCGCCTGGGTCGGCTTGCTCGACATCTGCCAGCCCAAGTCTGGTGAAACCGTCGTGGTGTCCGCCGCCTCGGGCGCGGTGGGCAGCGTCGTCGGCCAGATCGCGAAGCTCAAGGGCTGCCGCGCGGCCGGCATCGCCGGCGGCAAGACCAAATGCGACTATGTCGTGAAAGAGCTGGGCTTCGATGCCTGCGTCGATTACAAGGCGGGCAGGCTCGACGCCGATCTCAAGGCGGCGGTGCCCAACGGCATCGATTGCTACTTCGAGAACGTCGGCGGCGAGACGCTCGATGCCGCGCTGCGGCGCATGAATGCCTTCTCGCGTATCGCGGTCTGCGGCCTGATTTCACAGTACAACGCCACCGAGCCCTACGGCGTGAAGACTTTCCAGTCGATCCTGACCAACCGCATCAAGGTGCAGGGCTTCATCGTATCGGACCGCATGGAATTGTGGGCCAAGGCGCTGCCCGAGCTCATCGGCTGGGTCGCGAGCGGCAAGATCAAGTACCGCGAAACCGTCGCCCAGGGCATCGAGAACGCACCCAAGGCCTTCATCGGCCTGCTCAAGGGCGAGAACTTCGGCAAGCAGCTGGTCAAGCTCGCCTGAGGCAGTTCAGCGCGCACCGCGCGCGCGCGCGATGCGCTCGCGCGTCCCCGGGTGCGACGAGAGGAAATCCGGCGCGTCCTTGCCGCCGGGCCGTACATCCTCCATGCGCTGCAGGATTGCTGCGAACACTTCGGGCGAGATCCCGCGGCGCGCGAGGTAGCCAAGTGCAAATTCGTCGGCCTCGCGCTCGAAATCGCGCGAAAACTTCGCCTGCAGCAGCAGCGTGGGTGCGGTGGCGGCAAGCGTGGTGAGCGAAGTCAGGTCGCCCAGCGTCACCGCGATCAGCAGCACGGTGACCGAGTCCTGCAGCACGTGACGCAGGATATGGCGCTGGCGCAGGTGCCCGATCTCGTGCGCCAGCACAGCCTCGATTTCCTGGTCGTCCCGCGACAACGCCACCAGCTCATCGGTCATGACGATGATGCCCGCAGGCAGCGCGAACGCATTCGGACCGGCGCGGCCGCCTGCCCTGAGTTCGAGGCGATAGCCGCTCCCGCCGCCTCGGCCCGCGCTCAGCTCGGCAAGCATGGCGGAATGGAGCCTGCGCAGCGCTTCCTGGCGCTCCGCCGGCAGCCGGCTCGGCGCGAAGATGAAGCGGTCCAGCGTGGCGAGCGCGTCTTGGCCGAGCAATTTTTCGGTCGATGCGGGCAGTGCGAAGGCGACCTGCTTGGCGAGCGCGGGTATGCCCCAGAAAATAGCGGCGGCGGCGACCGCGAGCGTGATCGCGGCGGCGGCCAGAGCGTAGCGCAACCCGCTTTCCCAGCGGTGCAGCAGGCGCGCCGCTGCCGGTTGCTGCGCGGCAAACAGGCGGTCCACGCCATCGTTGTCCCCCGTCTCGCATTGCGAGCCGTCCGGAAACGTGAGGTAGCGCCGGCTGCTGCCGATGCGGTCCGAAGCACGCACTGCGGAGATCGGGTAAGACAAGTCGATCCCGTCGCCGCGCACGCGCAGCGCGCGCTGCGCGTCGAGCGCGAGGCTGACCTGGCGGGCGACCGAGGACTTGCCGTCGAAATAGCGCGCGAGGATTGCGCTCACAGGCCGAAGTCGAAGCCGAGCAGCTCGCCGGCCTCGTCGCCCACGGCGCCGACGCCGTCCTGCGCGGAGGCGAGGAAGCTGCCGAGCCCGTTTGCCGAGTGCAAGGTGATCCGCTCCAGCTTGTAGCGTGCGGTGCGGATCGCCGCCCATGGCACGAGCAGGCCGAAGGACGCCAGGATTCCCAGCGTATTGAGGAAGTACAGGCCAAACAGGCCGCCCGTCGTCCAGCCGCAATCGAAACGGATCTCTCCCAGGTGCGTGTTGCGCCAGGCGAGCCGCGCGAAGCTGGTTTCGGCGTACGCGCGCAGCAGCAGGTAAAACGGCAGCAGGCCGATGCCGACTGTGATGAGGCTGCCGACGAGGAAGCCGAAAAAGGCGAGCGAGAGCTTCATTGCGGCGAGGTAATAGTCGCCGGTGGTGGCCGAGAAGGCGAAACTCTGGTTACCGTAGGAACTGTTGTCGACGAAGATGCGGCGCTTCATGGCGAGATAGAACGGGTACGCCAGTCCCAGGGTGACCGGTATCAGCAGGGCGCCGATCAACAACACCGCGAATATGTCCATCTTCGTGCCGCGGAATCCGAAGCGCACATTTCGATGGGTCGAATTGCGCGCGTTGAACTGCAGCGCGCGCTGGATGACCCAGGGCAACGCCGCTGCGACGGCGAAGAACAATGCGGCCCCGACCAGCCAGTGGATCTCCTTCAGCAGCGCGTAGGCGGCGAAGGCCACCACCACGATGATGCGGCCCTTGAGTACCGCGACCGGGTTGCCGAGGTACTCGAAGGCGGCGCCTTCGAGCAATGTGCAGCCGTAGAAATAGCGCTTGCGGCGGACCTTGGCCCAGGCCGAGTAGATGCCCAGGGTGAGCACGCTCAGGCACAGGTTGACGATCCAGATCCTGAAATACTCGCCGGCGGCGCCGGTAAACTGCAGCGCGACGGGTGCCGCCGCTTGCTGCGCCGCGGTGTTTTGCTCCACCATGTCCTCCCCAAGGACAATCTGACTACAATCCAAGCCTATGATCGAACTCTACACTTGGCCGACGCCGAACGGCCACAAAGTCCACATCCTGCTCGAGGAAACGGGCACGCCTTACAACGTGCACGCGATCGACATCGGCGCCGGCGACCAGTTCAAGCCGGAGTTCCTCAAAATTTCCCCCAACAACAAGATGCCGGCGATGGTCGATACGGACGGGCCGGGCGGCAAGCCCTTCGCGCTCGCCGAATCGGGCGCGATGCTGTTCTACCTCGCCTCGAAAACCGGCCGCTTCCTGCCGCAGGATCTGCGCCTGCGCTGGCAGGTGATGCAGTGGGTGATGTTCCAGATGGGGCATATCGGCCCGATGCTCGGCCAGGCGCACCATTTCCTCGGTTACGCGCCGGAGAAGATCCCCTACGCGATGAACCGCTACAAGAACGAGGCCAACCGGCTCTACATGGTGGTCGACCGGCGCCTGAAGGAATCGAATTACCTCGCCTGCGACGAGTACACCATCGCCGATATGGCGACCATGCCCTGGCTGCGCTTTCCCGAGCGCCAGGGAGTCGAGATCAACGAGTACCCCGCGCTCAAGCGCTGGCGCGATGCGCTGCTGGAGCGCCCGGCGGTGAAAAAAGCGCTGACGGTGCTTGCCGAACGCCGCCGTCCCGAGATGACGAAGGAGCAGAAGGAGGTCCTGTTCGGCGCCACGCAGTATGCCAAGCGTTGAACACGCGCGCGTGTTGAGCGGTAAGCTTGCGTGGATTACCGGCGGAGGATCTGGGATCGGACTTGCAGGCGCGTCTGAATTGGCGCGAGCGGGAGCGCGTGTTGTCGTTTCGGGAAGAACTGAAGAGAAACTTCGCGCGGCAGAGAAGCAGCTCAAGGCACTAGGAGACGTCGAGACCGCGCTGCTCGATGTCGCCGACAAGAAGCAGGTGGCGCAGGTCGCGAAGGACTTGCTCGCGCGCCACGGCCGCTGCGACATCCTCGTGAACAGTGCGGGCCTTAACGTGCCGAAGCGTTTCTACAAGGACCTCACGCCGGAGGACTGGGACAAGGTCATCGGCATCAACCTCAACGGTGCGCTTTATTGCACCACCTCCGTCCTGCCGGCGATGCGCGCGCAGAAAAGCGGGCTGGTGATCAACATTGCGTCCTGGCTCGGACGCTGGGTAGGCTACCTCGGCGGCGCGGCCTACGGCGCGAGCAAGCATGGACTCGCCACGCTTACCCACCACCTTAATCTCGAGGAAGGAATGCACGGCATCCGCGGCTGCGTGATCTACCCCGGCGAGGTGGCGACGCCGATTCTCAAGACTCGCCCGGTGCCGCCGGCACCGAAGGACCTCGAACGCATGCTCAAGCCCGAGGATCTTGGGCGCACCATCCGCTTCGTCGCTGAAATGCCGCCGCACGCCTGCCTGAACGAAATCGTGATCACGCCGACCTGGAACCGGCTGCTGCTGGGCGGCAAGGAAATCTCGCTCGCCCCGAAGGCGGAATAAAAACGGGGACAGACCACGTTTTCCGTCGGTCATGGGGAAAACGTGGTCTGTCCCTGTTTTGGCGTGTCACTTGACCTCGAACTCGCCGACCATCACGACTTCGCTTTTGCCCTTCAAACGCAGCGTGACGATTTTCTCCACTTCTTCAGGCGTGCCGAAACCTGTCGCGAAACGCAGCTGCAGCGTCGTCGCGCCGGCGACGATCTGCTGCCGATTGCCGTAGAACTGCGCTTCGATCCTGTAGCGGCCGGGCTTTGCATTGCGCAGCGAAAACTCCTCCGGGCCGTAGCCGCCGGTGAAGTCCTGCGACATGCGGCCGCCCTGGTAGGTCATGCGGTTGCCATAGAAGGCCTTCTCGCCGTTGGGGTCCGTCACCCAGAGGTCGATGTCGGTGTTGTCGGCGTCCCAGGACAGCACCACGCGCAGGTCGAGCGGCAGGTTTTGCAGCAGACGCGGGTCGATGCGGCTGGTATCCGGCTTGTCTTTGGCGCGCGCCACGATTGCATTCAGCTCCGACAGGGTGATGAGCTCGATTTCCGGAAAGCGCCCGTGCCAGGGCCGCACGATCACTTCATGCAAGCTGTCGATGGCGAGTTGCGTCTGCCCGGCTCCCGCGTAGGCGAGGCCCAGATCGCGGTAGGACTGCGGTTCCTCGGGGCTCAGCTCGAGCACGCGTTTGAAGACCGCAATCGCAAACCGCGGCTCGGCTGCCTGCATCAGGCGGTAGCCAAGGATGCGCAGGACGTGGCGGTTTTCCAGGTCCATCTCGGCGAGATTGGACAGCACGCGGATCCCCAGCTCGCGCTCGCCGCGCTCGAGAAGCATGTCGGCCGCATCGAGGTAATACGCGGTGCTCGCCAGGTACTCCTGGCGCTCATCGAGATACACGGCATAGAGGTCTTTCGCCGCTGCCTGTTGCAGGCGGCGGATGTAGGGCGCATCCGGCGTCCAGCGCTTGAGCTGGATACTGATCGCGGAGGAAGCCTCCGCCGCGCTTGCCATGGTGCGCGCGATCGCCTGGCCGTCGTTCGATTTCGCGACGAGGTCGGAGCGTTGCGCCGGTCCTGCAGGCGCCGCCATCGGCGCTGCGGGCGCTTCGCGCTGCTGCATCAGGGCGCGCGATTCCTCGCGCAATGCGCCGGCTACAGGTGGCGTGCGATCATCTTTCGCCACGGGGCGCGCATCCTTCGGGAAGGCGCGGTTCCACCATGCCTGCTTGTCCTGGAACAGCTTCACGATGCGTTCGAGATGCTGTTGCCGCTCCGCGGTGCGCCGTAGCGCCGCGGAGGCGAGCAGGCGCTCATAGGCCTCCCGCAATTCTGCGGGCGGGACGATTTCGTTGCGCGCGTAGTCCTCGATGCGCTCCAGCACGATGAGCGAGGTTTCGCGCGTCACCAGGCCGAAGGTCTTGCCGAGGCGGCGGATCTCGGCGCGATGCAGGCTGGGTTCGGCTTCGAGCGCATCGACGCGCATCCGCGCCCAGAGCCGGGCGGGCAGGTCGCCGGCGCCAGCTGTTGCGCGTACTGGAATGGTCTGCGTGCGCACAGCACCGCCCGGCAGTTCGTAGGTCACCTTGAGCGCCGCGGTGTTGCCTTCGAGGATGCCGGCGAAGTTGAGATAGCCACCGCGCGGATAGGGCGAGGCGGCGATCACTTCGCGCGCGCCATCGGCGTCCACGTGCAGCAGGCGCGGTCCGGCGTTGAGCAGCTTGTCGGCGGCCTGCGAGCGGCTATCGGCGATGAGATCGATGAACTGTCCGCCCGCTGCTTCGGCGAGCAGGCGCAGGAACGCGGTGTTGGCGCGCGTTGCCGCCGAAATCGCGTACACGCGGCCCGCCAGGCGCGGCGTCACGGCTTCGCCGAAATTGGCGAGGCCGTCGCTGAAGAGCAATGACTCCTCGGCGCCGGCAAGCGGCGTGAGCGCGCCCAGGTTGGTGGCGCCGTCGTACACCGTCTGCTCGAGCGCGATGCGCAGCGCGCGCCAGTTGCCGGCGGCGACGCGGAATTCCTCCGGCGCCGAGACGGTTTCGCGCACGCGCTGCAACCGCACCATGCCTTCGCCGAGGCGGCTGAAATAGGTGTCCAGCAGCGCGAACTCGCGCGCATGGTCGCGCTGCGTTCCTGAAGCGGAGCTATCCCACACCAGCGCCACCGACTTCGGCAAACGCCGCGGCGCGCTCGCGCCACGCAAGGGCAATTCGGCGAAAAAATAGCGCGCGGCACCGAAGTCGCCGGCCCACGCGAGAGGTCCGGACTGCCGCGTCGTTACCTCGAGGAAGCCCGAGGCAATGTAATCGTGGCGCTCGAGTTTTGCGCTGAATCCGTCCTGGTCCGGCACAAAGCGGATTTCGTCGGCATTGCGCCAGGCCACTGCCGGAGGTGTGCTTACGCCGCGGGCGCGAATGGCGAGCGTGAACTGGGGAATTCCGGCGCCGTAGGCGAGGACGAGCCGGTACACCCGCCCGCCGGCGCGCGGCGCGAGTGGTTCCGCAACGCGCAAGCGCACGCTGCGCGTGCCCTGCGCCGGCAGCGGATAAATGCGCAGCTTGTAGTTGTTGCCCTGGGTCGCTTCCAGCAGGCCCGGATCGATGCCGCGTCGCACGATGTCTTCGAATACCTGCCTGCCCTTGTCCTTTTCCACCGGCACGGCGTCGCGCATACGGCCGTCGACATCGAGCGCGAAGCCGGTGACCTGCTGGCCCGCGAGCAGCGGAAACTGCAGCTCGCCCTCCAGCACGCGCCGGTTGGGGTTGCGAAACACGAGCAGCACGTCGGTCTGCGCCTGACCTCCGACCAGGTCGACGCTGACGGACACCGATTGCAGCCGCACCGGTTGCTCGACCGGGCCCGTGACGACGAGGCGCGGGGCGATGTCGCGGTCTGGCAGCGGCGCGATGCGCAGGTCCTGCTGCGCGAAGGCGGTGGCGGCGAAAGCGAGGAACGCCGCAAGCGCGTGAAAAAGTTGGCGGATCGATGGCATGGACTGCTCCGTTCAAGTGGCGGATACCACATGAAACGGCGCCCACCGCCGAACGGGTTAACGCCGGGCGGCCCTATTTCGGATTGCGGGCGCGGAAGGTGCCGATCGCCTTGGCAACCAGTTCGCCCGTTTCGCTTCGCGCCTCGCCGTCGCAGAAGATCGTGGACTGGCCGGCTTTCATCACGCGGCCTTCGCTGCGCAGCAGGCCGGTGGCGGTACCGATGAACTGCGTGGACAGATCGATGGTCATGATCGAGCGCGGCGGGTCGTACAGGGTCCGCGCGGTCATCGACAGCGTAATGTCGAGCAGCGCCAGGATCGAACCGCCGTGCGCGGTGCCCCAGCTGGTCATGAACTCGGGCCGGATCGCCATCGAGAGCCGCGCCACGCCCTTCTCCAGTTCGTCGACCTTGATTCCCAGGTGCTCCGAGAACGGGATATGCTTGGTGAATTCATAGGTTTCGCGCGGTATCACGCTCATATCAGCGTCGCTCCGCCGTCGACCGCGATTGCCTGGCCGGTAATATGGCGCGAGGCCTCCGAGGCGAGCAGCACGGCGAGCCCTTTCAGGTCATCCGCGCCGCCGAGGCGGCCCGTCGGCGTGCCCTTGAGCACCACGGTGCCGGTGGCATCCAGCATGACCTGCGTCATCTTGGAGGGGAAAAAGCCCGGGCAGATGGCGTTTACCGTAATGCCCTGTGCGCCCCATTCGGCGGCGAGCTGCCGGGTCAGGCCGACCACGCCGTGCTTGGTAGCGTTATAGGAAACCGTGCGCACGACCGCCGGGTCGCTCGCGGAAAGACCGGCGGTCGAGGCGACGTTGATGATGCGGCCCCAGTTTGCGGGGATCATGGCTTTCTTTGCCGCCTGCTGCGACATCGCGAAGCTGCCCACCAGGTTGAGACTGACGAGTTTGTCCCAGGCTTCGAGCGGATGGTCCTCCGCGGGTGCGACCCAGACCGCGCCGGCGTTGTTGACGAGAATGTCGACCCTGCCGAGCTTTGCCAGCATGCGGTCGAACGCGGCGGGAATGGTGTCGCGCTTGCCGAGGTCGCAAACGAAGGGATGCGCCTCGATTCCCAGCTTTCTCAGGTGCGCGACCGCGTGATCGAGTTCGTCCTGCTTGCGCGCGGTGAGCGCCAGCCGCGCCCCCATTTCGCCGAGCGCCTCCGCAATCTGCAGGCCCAGGCCGCGCGAGCCGCCGGTGACGATCGCGCCGCGCCCGGAGAGATCGAAAAGCTTCTTGACACTCATGCGCGCTCCCCTAGTATGCAGGCCTCCATGTTAGCAACTACGGATAGAGCGGGATTGCAGCGCGCGGTTTACACGCGCGCCGAACTCGAACGCCTGATTGCGCCGCGCTCCATCGCCATCGTCGGCGCTTCGCCGCGCGCCGGCTCCTTCGGCTTGCGCACCCTGGAGAATCTCTCGCACTTCCGCGGCCCGGTCTGGCCGGTCAATCCCAAATACCAGGAGATCGGCGGACACGCCTGCCATGCGTCCCTCGCCGCGCTGCCGGGCAAGCCCGACCTCGTGGCGCTGATGGTGCCGCGCGAAGGCGTGGAAGCGGCGGTTACCGAGGCCGCGGCTGTCGGTGCCGGCGGCGTCGTCGTCTATGCGTCCGGATACGGCGAAATGGCGCGCGACGAGGGCAGCGCGGCGCAGCGGCGTCTCGCCGGCATCGCGCGCGCGGCGCGCATGCCGCTGCTGGGCCCGAACTGCATGGGGCTGGTGAATCACGAGCTCGGCGTCGGGGTCACCTTCATTCCCGAATACTCGAAGCTGCCGCGCAGGCTCGGCCCGATCGCGTTTGTGAGCCAGTCCGGCGCGCTCGGCTACTGCCTCGCCCAGGCGGCGGAGCGCGGGCTGGGTTTCCGCTACTTCTTTTCCGCCGGCAACTCAGCCGACGTCGACGTGGCCGATCTGATCAGCGCCATGGCCGGGGATGAAGGCGTGCGCGCCATTGCCTGCCTTTTCGAAGGCGTGCCGAGCACGCAACGGCTGTTGCAGGCCGGAAAAATCGCGCACGACGCGGGCAAGCCGGTGATCGTCTATAAGCTTGGAACCAGCGACGACGGCGCGGCGGCTGCGCGCTCGCACACAGGGTCGCTGGCTGGCTCGGCGGCATCGTTCGGCGCACTGTTCGAGCGCGCCGGTTTTGTGGCGGTGGACGACTATGAGGCACTGGTCGAGTACGCCAAATTCTTCGCTGCTTCGGGCAAACCGCGCGCGCGCGGCGTGGCGGTGGTATCGGGCTCTGGCGGCGCGGGCGTGATCGCGGCCGACATGGCCGCGCGCCACGGCGTCCCGATGCCCCAGCCGCTTGAGGCAACCGCCGCGGTGCTGCGCAGCGTGGTGCCGGAGTTCGGCGCCGCGCGCAATCCCTGCGACCCGACCGGGCAGGTATTGAGCGTGCCGGAGTCCTATGCCAGGTGCTGCCGCGCGCTGCTCGAGGATCCCCAGTACGGCGTGCTGCTGTGTGCGATGAGCGTCGCCTCGTACGAGGCCGGCGGCGCACGAGCAAGCAGCATCGCCGAACTGGCGCGCACCCAGGCGAAGCCCGTGTCGGTGGTCTGGGTGTCCGAGTGGCTGCAAGGGCCCGGCTCGGAGGCGTACGAGGCGGACGACAAGGTGGGTTTCTTCCGTTCCATCGACCGCGGCTATGCCGCGATCGCCGCCTGGCAGCGCTGGCACCAAGAGCGGCCGAAGGATATGCCTCGCCTCTCCCGGAATGTTTCTGGAAATTTCAGGAACAGGAAAATAATTACGGAAAGAGATGCAAAAGGAATCCTCGCCCAATACGGAGTGGGCTGTGTTCCGGAGCGCGCGGCGAAAAACTCCGAAGAGGCAGTGAAGGCGGCGGCCGAGCTAGGCTATCCGGTGGTGCTCAAGGCCGATGGCGGCATCGCGCACAAGACGGAAGCAGGTGCGGTCAAGCTCGATCTGCGCGACGCGGGCGCGGTGCGCGCAGCTTGCGCCGCGATGAAGGTGGCGACAGATGGCTTCCTGGTCCAGCCGATGCTCACGGGCGGTGTCGAGCTGGTGGTCGGCGTGAAGCGCGACCCGCAGGTGGGTCCGGTCCTGCTCGTCGGCCTGGGCGGTGTGCTGGTCGAGATCATGCGCGATACGGCGCTCGCGCTTGCACCGGTCGGCAAGGCTGAGGCGCGGCGCATGCTGGAGGGCCTGAAGGGTTTCAAGCTGCTGCAAGGCTATCGCGGCACGCCGGCGGCAGATCTCGACGCGGTGTGCGACGCGATCGCGCGCGTCTCGGAATTCGCCGCGGACCACGCCGATCAGGTCGCGGAAATCGACGTCAATCCGCTGCTCGCGCGTGCGGACGGCGCGGTGGCGCTGGATGCGCTGATCGTTTTGCGCGACTAACCGGCCGCACCGCGCGCCGCGACCACGGCGCGTTTCACCAGACCATCCACTTCGTCGCCACTGATGCCGATTTCGGCGAGGATTTCGCGCGTGTGCTCGCCGATGCGCGGCGCCGATTTGCGCGGGACCTTGGGATAAGCCTCGAGGTGCAGCGGCGAGTCCACGGTGCGCACGCGGCCCAGTTCGGGATCGTCGATTTCGAGGAATACGCCGTTCGCGGCCATCTGCTGGTCGGCGACGACATCGTCGTAGGTCGCGACGATGGAATGCGGCAGGTCCTGCTCTTCGAGTACACGCTTCCAATGGTCGATGGGTTGGCCGGCGAAGACCTGGTCGCAGATCTGGATCAGCTCGCGCATGCGGCCGCCCTCGGTACGCTGCTCGAGAGTTGCGTAGCGCGGATCGTCGATGAGATCCGGACGCCCGATGGCGCGGCACAGTTTCGGCCAGTCGCGCTGGCTGTCGACGATGGCGATCTTGAAGATGCGCCGGTCGCCGGCGCGGTAATAGACGCCGGTGACGTTGCGCGCATCCTCGCGCGGGCGGCGCTCCTGGAACTTCGCTTCGACCAGGCGCGCCTGGATCATGATCGAGTTCGACCAGGCGCCGTTTGCCAGCAGCGAGCTCGAGACGCGCGTGCCCTTGCCATCGCGCTCGCGAGCGAAGAGCGCCAGCAGCACCGCCGAGAGCAGCGCCATTCCGCCGGGGTGGTCGCCGGTGCCGTATCCCAGGTGGCCGAGCCAGCCATCGATGGGAAAGGCATTCGCCTCCATGCCGGAACGCGACCAGTAGCACACCGTGTCGAAGCCCGGCTTGTCGGTCTCGGCTCCCGTATCGCCGAAGCCGGTGCCATGCGCGTAGATCAGGCGCGGGTTGATCGCCTGCAGCGCGGGCCAGCCCAGACCCAGGCGCTCGAGCGCCTTGGGGCGGATGTTGGTGAGGAAGACGTCCGCGCCCTCGAGCAGGCGGTGCAGGATGCCGGCGGATTCGGGCGCCTTCAGGTCGAGCGCGAGGCTGCGCTTGCCACGGTTGTCCGGCAGAAAGCAATAGCCGGAGTCGCTGTCCTGGAGCGGCATGCCCGGTATCCTGTGGCCGCGCCGGTTCAGGTCCCCGCCGAGCGGTTCGATCTTCACCACCTGCGCGCCGTAGTCGGCGAGCACCGCGCCCACCGAAGGCACCATGACCATGCTGGCGGCCTCGACGACGCGAATCCCTGAGAGCAGGGCCATGGCTAGCGGCCGCCGGCCTTTACGAAATCGAGCGAAGCCTGGAAGATCGCCAGGTCCTTGTGGTACTCGGCCGCCTCGGCGCGATCGATCTGGATCCATTCGCGCGAACTCGGCAGGCCGCGGGGCTGGAACGGCACCACGTTGTCGCGTGAAAACTGCAGCTCGGTCGCCGCGGCGACGGGCAGGCGCAGTCCGATGCCCTGGCCGCTGATGCAGGCGAACATCCTGTCGCTGACGAAATAGGCGTCGAGGCCGTTGATCTTTCGCGCGCTTACGCCGGGGAGCTTGAGCAGCAGGGCGTCGATCTGTGCCTTGCGGCTGGATTCCGGAAGTGCGGTGCTCATCGAAACTCCGCGCGGCCTATTCCGCCTTGACGCCCGCGGTCTTGATGATCTGCGCGTATTTGGGCACGCCGTCGCGGATCATCGCCGCCAGATCGGCAGGCGTTCCGGTCAGCGGCTCGGTGCCGGCTTTGTCGAACGCTTCGCGCGTATCGGCGGCGCTGACGACAGAGGCGATTTCCCTGTTCAGGCGCTCGATGATCGCCTGCGGCGTGGCGGCGGGCGCCATGATTGCAAGCCAGAGCGAGGCATCGAATCCGCGATAGCCGGATTCGGCCACGGTGGGTACGTCGGGCAGCGAAGGCGAGCGCCTGGGCGTTCCCACTGCCAGGGCGCGCGCGCGGCCGGACTTCGCGTAGGGCAGCAAGGAGGGCAGGCTGCCGAAGAGCGCCTCCACCTGCCCGCCGACCAGCGCGGTGCCCGCGGGACCGTTGCCGTTGAAGGGGATATGCAGCATGAAGGTGCCTGACGCGTGCTTCAGCATTTCCATCGCAAGGTGCGTGGTCGAACCGACACCGGCAGAGGCGTAGTTGAGTTTTCCCGGCTGCTTCTTCGCCAGCACGATCAGCTCCTGCAAGGTTTTCGCCGGCAGCGACGGCGTGACCGCCAGCAGGTAGGGCGAAACCGCCATCAGGCCGATAGGCGAGAAGTCCTTCACCGGATCGTAATCGAGCTTCGCATACACGCCCGGTGCGACAACGTGGGTGCTGGTGGAGGCGACAGCGAGCGTGTAGCCGTCCGCTGCGGACTTGGCGACGATTGCCGTACCGATGGTGCCGCCGGCCCCGCCGCGATTCTCGATGACGATCGGTTGGCCCAGCCGCTCTGAGAGCTTCTGCGCCACGATGCGCGCCACGATGTCGGTCGAACCGCCGGGCGGAAAGGGCACCATCAGGCGTATCGGCTTCGCCGGCCAGGTTTGTGCACCTGCACCCGCGGCATGCAGGAGGGCAACGGCAAGGAGCGCCGTCGCAAGGCGGATTGTGCTTGTCATGGGTTCTCTCTCCAGATTATCTATCGTATAGGATCAGGTGCCATGCCTGTACCTACGAGGATTTCGAGGAACCCGAGCGCCAGCGCCACTTGCTGCGTATCTGGCTTGCGGCGCACCGGCCGCGGCCGCTCGCGCCCGAATTCGAGCAGCGCTTCAACGCCGGCTGGTCCTACCGCCGCGGCATTCCGGTCAGGGCGCGCGCGCCGGTCCCCGCGCAGCAGGCCTGCGCGGTTCGACGGCTACTTGCCGAGCCCCAATCGCGTGGCGCCCTCGGTATAGAGCTTGATCTTGTCCTTCATGAAGGCATCCATCTCGCCTACGCCGACATTGACGAGTTCGAAGCCGCTCTTGGCGGCAAGTTCCTTCATTTCGGAGTCGTTGTTTAGCGCCATCCACAAGTCCGAGAGCCTCTTTTTCACGTCCGCTGGCGTGGACTTGGGCACGCCGATGCCGCGGTAGGCGCCGTCCACCCAGTCAACGCCCAGCTCCTTGAAGGTCGGCGCGTCGGGGAGCAGAGGATGGCGCTTGTCCATCGCCACCGCGAGCGCGCGCACCTTGCCCTTGTTGTTGATCGCGAACGCGGTGTACGACATCGCCCCGCCGACGTGGCCGCCGATCACCGCGGCGGTCATGTCGCCGGTGCCCTTGAACGGCACATAGGTGGTCTTGAAACCGAAGGCGGCGTTTATGCGCTCATGCGCCGCGTGGTTTGCCGAGTTGAGGCCGGAACCGCCGAGCGAGATCTTGCCCGGATCGGCCTTCGCCGCCTTCACGAAATCCTGGAAGGTCTTGATGGGGTTCGAATCCTGCACCACCAGAGCGTCGGGCGTGTAGTGAAACCAGAACACCGGCGTGACGTCGTCGGTCTTGTACTGCACCTGGCCCTCGATCGGCTGGAACACGATGTGCGGCAGGTTGATGCCGACGATGTTGAGGCCGTCGCCGGCGAGCCCGTTCATCTGCGACCACATCAGGCTGCCGCCCGCGCCAGGCTTGTACTGGATGATGGTCTCGATCGCCGGGCAGCGCTTCTTCAGCACCACCTGCTGATGGCGGCCCGAGAGATCGGACTCGCCGCCTGCGGGGAAGGCCTGCCAGTAATTGAGGTTCCTCTCCGGGCAGGATTGCGCGGGCGCGAACGGGGAAATCAAGAGTAAGCAGATGGCAAGAAAAATTCTCATGATCCGATCAGCCTTTCAATTGCAGGGATTTGTATTCGAGGAATTCTTCCAGCCCGTAGACCCCGGCCTCGCGGCCATGGCCCGACTGCTTGAAGCCGCCAAAAGGCGCGTTCATGTTGAAGGCGCCGCCGTTGATGTCGATCTGGCCGGCGCGAATGCGGCGCGCAACTTTCTGCGCTCGCGCCTCGTCCGCAGACCAGACAGCACCCGCGAGCCCGTAGGGCGTGTCGTTGGCGATGCGCACCGCCTCCTCCTCGTCCTTGTAGGGGATGATCGAGAGCACCGGCCCGAATATTTCCTCCTGCGCGATGGTCATCGAGTTCTTTACCTTGCCGAACACAGTGGGTTTCACGAAGTACCCGCCTGAGACGCCATCGGGCCGCTCCGCGCCGCCGGTGAGCAGTTCCGCGCCTTCGGCGACGCCCTTCTTGATGTAGTCCCGCACGCGGTCGAGCTGCATCTGCGAAGAGAGAGGTCCGAGGCGCGTGGTCTCCGCAAGCGGGTCGCCGGGCGTGAAGTTCTTCGCCGCATCGACAGCGAGCTTCGCCGCCTCGTCGTATCTGGAGGCGGGCACCAGCATCCTGGTAAGCGCGGTGCAGGTCTGGCCGGAGTTTAGGTAGCAATAGCTCACGGTGGTCTTGACCGCTGCGGCAAGGTCGGCATCCTCGAGGATGACCGATGCACTCTTGCCGCCGAGTTCCAGGGCCACGCGCTTCACCGTCTGCGCCGCGATTTCGGAAATGCGCTTGCCCGCGCGTGTCGAGCCGGTGAAGGAAATCATGTCGACGTTTGGGTGCTTCACCAGCGCCTCGCCGGCCGCCGGCCCGAACCCGGTGACGAGGTTGAACACGCCTTTCGGCAGCCCGGCCTGCTCGATCACTTCGGCAAGAATGAAGGCATTGAAGGGCGCGATTTCCGAGGGCTTGAGCACCACGGTGCAGCCGGCGGCGAGCGCCGGCGCAACCTTGAGCGCGATCTGGTTGAGCGGATAGTTCCAGGGCGTGATCGCCCCTACGACCCCTACGGGTTCCCTGACGACAAGGGAATTTCCATTCCTATGCTCGAAGGAAAAACTACCGAGAATCTTGGCGTAGTTTGCAAAGTTGGCGATGGGAAGCCCGGCCTGCATGCGAGCCGACAGCTTGATCGGCATGCCCACTTCCTGCGAGATCGTGGCGCCCAGTTCCGCCGAGCGCGCCTTCAGGCCCTCGGAAATCTTCTGCAGATGCTCGGCGCGCTTCTCGGCGCCGGTCGCGCTCCACGAATCGAGCGCCGCCCGGGCTGCGGCGACCGCGGCGTTGATATCCTGCTCGCCGCCCGCCGGCACCTTGCCCATCACCGCGCCGGTACCGGCGTTGTGCACATCGATCATGTCCTTGGAGGAGGGGGCGGCCCATCGACCATCGATGAAAAACTTGTCGCGCAAAATCATGCAAACCTCCATGGAAAAGGCGGCTATTTTAGCCGAGGCACCGCGCTATACTTTCTCCCTCATGACCCATGCTTCGAAAGCCGTGATCTGCCGCGAGCTGAACAAGCCCGTGGTCGTGGAAACCGTCACCGTCGACGGTCCCAAGCGCGGCGAGGTGACGCTCAAACTCGCCGCCTGCGGCGTGTGCCACTCCGACCTGTCCGCCACCAACGGCACCATTCCGTTGCCGCCACCACTCGTCCTCGGGCACGAGGGTGCCGGCGAGGTGATTGAGGCAGGTGAGGGCGTCACCGGTCTCGCCGTGGGCGACCATGTGGTGACTTCCTTCATCTATATGTGCGGCAAGTGCAGCTTCTGCGCGGGCGGACGCCCGGTACTGTGTGTGGAGCAGGGCAAGGCGCTCGTCACGCCGCCCGAAGGTACGCCGCGCATCAAGGACAAGGACGGCAAGCCGCTCAACATCTTTTCCGGCTGCGGCGTGATGGCCGAGTACGCCACCATGTCCGTCGACAACGTCGTGAAGATCGACCCGAAGATTCCGCTCGATCGCGCGGCGTTGGTGGGCTGTGCAGTGACGACCGGCGTGGGCGCGGTGTTCAATACCGCCAAAGTCGAACCCGGCGCGAGCGTCGCGGTCTTCGGCTGCGGCGGTGTGGGACTCAACGTCATCCAGGGCGCGGCCATCGCCGGCGCCGAGCGCATCCTCGCCATCGACACCATGCAGGCGAAGCTCGACATGGCGAAGACGTTCGGCGCAACCGATACCCTGCTGATCACGCCGGGCCAGGACGCGACCAGGGAGATCAAGAAACTCACCGGAGGCGGGCCCGATTGCGCGTTCGAATGCGTCGGTGCGGGTGCGCTGGCGGAGCTCGCCTACAAGGCAATCCGCCGCGGCGGCAAAGCGGTGATCGTCGGCGTGGCGCGGCCGGCGGATGCCGCCTCGATCCGCACCATGGGCATGGTGTTCGAGGAGAAGACCTTGCAGGGCAGCCTGTTCGGCTCCTGCGTGCCGCGCATCGACTACCCGCGCCTGCTGCAGCTCTACATGGCCGGCAAGCTGAAGCTCGACGAGCTGATCACGAAGCGCTACAAGATCGACGAGGCGCCGCAGGCCTTCGCCGACCTCGAGTCCGGCAAGAATGCGCGCGGCGTGATCGTCTTCTAGGAAACCGGGGTCAGACCCCGGTTTGCTAGACCCCGGTTTGCTACTGCTCGATCTTGATGCCGGCGTTCTTGATGATGGTGCCGTAGCGTTCCTGCTCGCGGCGCATCATGGACATCATCTCGTCGGGCGTGTTGGATGCGATGTCCATGCCGAGCGTGATGTAGCGATCCTTCAGGTCGGAGGCCTGCACCGCCCTCTGGATTTCGGCGGCGAGCTTCGCCAGGATGTCCTTGGGCGTGCCGGCCGGCGCCGCGTAGCCGATCCAGGCCGCGACATCGTAGCCGGGCAGGTCGGCCGCTTCCGCGAGGGTCGGCGCATCCGGCAGCGCGGCGCTGCGCCGCGCGGTGGTCACGCCGAAGGTCTTCAGCTTGCCGGACTTGATGAACGAGCCGGTCGCGGCCACCGTCTCGATCGCGTAGGCGACCTGGCCGCCGATGACGTCGGTCAACGCCGGCACGCTTCCCTTGTAGGGGACGTGCACCACCTTCAGGCCGGCCATCGAGTTGAACAGTTCGGCGAACATGTGCGCGGTGGCGCCGGTGCCGGAGGAGGCGAAGGTGTACTTGCCCGGATTCGCGCGCACCAGCGCGAGAAACTCCTTCGCGTTCGACGCCGGGAAATTCGCCGGCACCACCAGCGCGAACGGCGCCGCTGCGATCAGACTCACGGGCGCGAGGTCCTTGAGCGGGTCGTAGGGGGTCTTTTGCAGGTTCGGCATGATCGAGATCGGGCCGCTGGAAGCCGCGAGCAGGGTGTATCCGTCGGCTACGGATTTGGCGACCGTGTCGGTGCCGATCGAGCCGCCCGCGCCCGACCTGTTCTCCATGATGAAGGGCTGTCCAAGTTGCTGTGATAGCTTCTCGCCGACGATGCGCGCGGCAAGGTCGGTCGCCTGGCCGGGCGGCCAGGGGATGATCACTTTGACCGGCCGGTTGGGGTATTGCTGCGCGAATGCGCTGCCCGCGACGAGCGCGAGTACGGCAAACAGGCTTTTCTTCACGGCTCCCTCCTCAGGGATTGTTTAGACGACTTCGAATAGTCCCGCGGCCCCCATGCCCCCGCCGATGCACATCGTCACCACCACGTGCTGCACGCCGCGGCGCTTGCCTTCGATCAGCGCGTGGCCGATGAGGCGCGAGCCGGTGACGCCGTAGGGGTGCCCGACCGCGATCGAGCCGCCGTCCACGTTCAGCCGCTCGTCCGGGATGCCGAGCTTGTCGCGGCAGTAGATCACCTGGACCGCGAAGGCTTCGTTAAGTTCCCACAGGCCGATATCGGCGATCTTGAGGCCGGTGCGCTCGAGCAGCTTCGGGATCGCGTACACCGGGCCGATGCCCATTTCGTTCGGCTCGCAGCCCGCGACTGCGAAGCCGCGGAACACGCCCATCGGCTTGAGGCCGCGCTTTGCCGCCGTCTTGTCGCTCATGAGGACCTGCGCCGAAGCGCCATCGGAGAACTGGCTCGCGTTGCCCGCCGCGATCACGCCGCCCTCGATCGCCGGCTTGATCTGCGACACGCCCTCGTACGTGGTGTCGGCGCGGATGCCCTCGTCGTGCTCGGCCGTGACTTCCTTCATGGTCTCGGTACTGGTGACTTTGTCCACCACCTTCATCTTGGTCATGATCGGCACGATCTCGTCCTTGAACTTCCCCTCGGCGCGGCCTTTGGCCGCCCGCTGCTGGCTCAACACGCCATAGCGGTCCTGCACCTCGCGCGAGATGCCGTACTTCTTCGATACGTACTCGGCGGTCTGCAGCATGTTCCAGTAGATCTCGGGCTTGTGCCGCGACAGCCAATCGTCCTTGCCATGGTGCTTGTTGGCCTCGTTCTGCACCAGCGAGATCGATTCCACGCCGCCGGCGACATAGATGTCCGCTTCGCCGGCGATGATGCGCTGCGCGGCGAGCGCCACCGTCTGCAGGCCGGAAGAGCAGAAGCGGTTCACCGTCATGCCCGACACCGTCACCGGCAGTCCGGCGCGGATCGCGATCTGGCGCGCGATGTTGCCGCCGGTCGCGCCCTCGGGCGTGGCGCAGCCCATGATCACGTCCTCGACCTCCTGGGGCTGCACTTTCGCCCGCTCCAGCGCGGCATGCACGACGTGGCCGCCCATCTTCGCGCCGTGGGTCATGTTGAGCGCGCCGCGCCAGCTCTTGCATAGCGGCGTCCTGGCAGTCGAAACGATCACGGCATCAGTCATTGAATCTCCTTCCTTCGTTAGCGAGTTTCACGAGTAGGGGCGCGGGCTTCCACACGGCCCCCTGGTATCCGGACTGGAATTTCTGGATCGAATTCAGGACATTCCTCAGGCCGACGGTGTCGGCATGGAACATGGGTCCGCCGCGGTACATCGGGAATCCGTAGCCGGTGAGGTAGACCATGTCGATGTCCGAGGCCCTGAGCGCAATCCCTTCCTCGAGGATGTACGCCGCCTCGTTGACCAGCGCGTAGATCAGCCGCTCGACGATCTCCTCGTCGGATATCGAACGCGTCTTGATCTTGTTTTCGGTTCTATGCTTTTGCAGTATTTCTTCAACATCGGGATCCGGAATCGGTTTCCGGTCGGGAAGGTTGTACTTGTACCAGCCCTTGCCCGTTTTCTGGCCGTAGCGCCCCAGTTCGGCGATCCTGTCGCCGACCTTCGAATAAATGAGGTTCGGCCGCTCGACGTAGCGGCGCTTCCTGATCTCCCAGCCGATGTCGAGTCCCGCCATGTCGCCCATCGCGAGCGGGCCCATCGCCATGCCCCACTTGTAGGCCGCCGCGTCCACTTGTTGCGGGCTGCAGCCTTCGTCAAGCAGGAACAGCGACTGCTGGCCGTATTTCTCCACCATGCGGTTGCCGATAAAGCCGTCGCACACGCCCGAAACCACCGGCACCTTCTTGATGGTCTTGCCAAGCTTCATGGTCGTGGCGAGCACGTCGTTGGCGGTCTGCTTGCCGCGTACCACCTCGAGCAGGCGCATCACGTTGGCCGGAGAGAAAAAGTGCGTCCCGATCACGTCCTGCGGCCGCTTGGTGACCGCGGCGATGGCGTCGACATCGAGCGTCGAGGTGTTGGTGGCGAGGATCGCGCCGGATTTCATGACTGCATCAAGTTTCCTGAACATCTCCTGCTTCACGTCCATGCGCTCGAACACCGCCTCGATGACGATGTCGGCGTCCTTGCCGGCCTCGAGCGCCGTCGTGGGCTTGATCAGCGCCATGCGCTTGTCCATCTCGTCCTGCTTCAGGCGGCCCTTGGAGACGGTGGAGGCGTAGTTGGCCTTGATCTTCGCCACGCCTTTGTCGACGGCCTCCTGCGTCATGTCCATGATCGATACGGGAATGCCGGCGTTGGCGAAATTCATCGCGATGCCGCCGCCCATGGTGCCGGCGCCGATCACCGCGGCGCTGCGGATCGCGCGCAGCGGCGTGTCCTCCGGGACGTCCGGAATTTTGCTGGTCTGGCGTTCGGCGAAGAACATGTGCCGAAGCGCCTTCGATTCGTTGCCTTCGACCAGCGAGGCGAAGCGCTGGCGCTCTTCCTTGCGTCCCTCGTCGAAGGGTTTGCGCACTGCGGCCTCGACGCAGGACACGATCTCCAGCGGCGCCGGGAAACCGCGCGAGGCCTTCGCCACGTCGGCACGCACTTTTTCGAAAAACTGCTTCGGGTCGCCCTCAAGCTTGACCTTCATGTCGCGGATTCGTCTGGGGCCTTTCGCCTTCGATGCAAAAGCAATTGCGCCCTCAAGCAGATCGCCCTGCACTATTTCATCCACCAGGCCGGCCTGGAGCGCTTTCTCCGCGGCAATAGGGTTCCCGGTGGTCATCATCTGTACCGCTTGTGCTGCGCCGACGACGCGCGGCAGGCGCTGCGTGCCGCCCGAACCGGGCAGCAAGCCGAGCTTCACTTCCGGCAAGCCGAGCAGGCTCTTCGGCAGCGCGACCCGGTAATGGCAACCGAGCGCGAGTTCCAGCCCGCCGCCCAGCGCGAAGCCGCCGATCGCGGCGATCACCGGCTTGGGGCACGCGTCCTGCGCGTCGTTGATTTCGGGCAGCGAGGGCGGGACGAGCATCTTCGGCGTGTTGAATTCGCGGATGTCCGCGCCGCCGGAAAACGCCTTGGCGGAACCGATGATGACCAGCGCCTTGACGGCGGGATCGGCACCCGCCTTCTTGATGCCGTCCATGACGCCGGGGCGCAGAACACTGCCCAGGCCGTTGACCGGCGGATTGTTGAGGGTGATGACGGCGATGCCGTCGCGAACGGAATACGATGCCGCTTCGCTCATTGCGGGAACTCTCCTCCTGGGGGAGGCGCAATTCTAGCAAGGCGCAATTCGGCTTGGAAGGGTTTAGCGAAGGGAAATGACCCGCCATTCGCGCTCGAGCGCGAGTTTCTTCAGGCGCTCGTCCGGATCCACCGCCACCGGGTGCGTCACGCGCTCGAGCAGGGGCCGGTCGTTGATCGAATCGGAATAGAACCAGCTCTCGGCAAATTCGGCGAGCGGCTGACCGCGCGCGGCGAGCCACTGCTCGACACGTGTTGCCTTCCCTTCCCTGAAACTGGGGGTGCCCAGGACCTTGCCGGTAAAGCGCCCGCCGCGCATTTCCGGTTCGGTGGCGATCAGGTGCTCGACGCCGAATTCGCGCGCGATCGGCTCGGTGAGGAAGCGGTTGGTGGCAGTGGCGATGACGACGAGGTCATCGCAGTGTCGCGCGAGCAGCTCGCGCGCCGAGGCCGGGATGCGCGGCACGATGCGTTCCCGCATGTACGCGTCACGCCAGGCCAGAAGCGTCGCGCGATCGTGCGGGACGAAAAAGCGCAGAAAAAATTCGCAGAATTCCAGCGTGCCGACGCTCCCTTGCCGGTAGCGGCCCACAAGTTCGGCGTGTGCTGCACTCTCGCTTGCGCGATCGACGGCGCCACGCGCGGCGAGGAAATTGAACCACTCGTCGTCGCTGTCCCCGGTGAGGAGGGTGTTGTCGAGGTCGAAGAGGGCGAGTCGGCTCGGACGCGGGGGATTCTCCCCCGCCCCCCCTGTCAAGCGGCCGCGGCGATGCGCTTGATGCCCATCGCCTTCACCGCGGCGGCGATGGCGGCGACGGCGCCGCTCATGCCCTCGGGCCCGAAGTGCCCCATGCAGCCGACGCGGAAGGTCTCGAGCTGCGTCAGCTTGCCCGGGTAGAGGATGTAGCCGCGCTGCTTCACCTCGTTGTAGAAGCGCTTGAACTCGTAGGCTGGATCGGCGGGCGCGTGGAACGTTACGATGATCGGCGCCTGCAGCGCGCGCGGCAGGAAGCTCTGGAAGCCGAGCGCCTGCATGCCGTAGATGAGCTGCTCGCAGTTCTTCGCGTAGCGCGCGCCGCGCGCGGGCTGGCCGCCTTCCTCCTCGAACTGGCGGATCGCCTCATCGAGCGCCGCCACCACGTGCGTCGGCGGCGTGAAGCGCCACTGCGTCGTCTTGCCCATGTACACCCACTGGTCGTAGAGGTCCATGGCGAGCGAATGCGAATTGCCTTCGCACTTCTCCAGCACCGCACGGCGCGCGAGGACAAAGCCCATGCCGGGAACGCCCTCGAGGCACTTGCCCGAGGCGCCGACGATGGCATCGACCGGGAAGCGGCGCACATCGATGTCGATCGCGCCGAACGAGCTCATGGCGTCGATGATGAGTCCTTTGCCGTACTTCGCGGCGGCCTGGGCGATTGCCTCGAGCGGATTGAGGATGCCGGTGCCGGTTTCGCAATGCACCAGCGCGACGTGCGTGATCGACGGATCCTTCGCCAGGCGCGCCTCGACGTCTTCGGCGCGAACCTGCGCGCTTTCGGCGTAGTCGATCGTGCTCAGGCGGCGGCCGAGGGTCTTGCAGATTTTCGCGATGCGCTGGCAGTAGGCGCCGTTGACGGGCACCAATACGTGGCCGCTCCCGGGCACGACGCTGCCGATGGCGGCTTCTACGGCGAAGGTCCCGCTACCTTGCAGCGGCACGCATTCATGCGTGTTTTCGCCATGAATGATGTTCACCAGGCTGGCGCGGATGCGGCCGGTGATCTGGTTGAAGTCGATGTCCCAGGATCCCCAGTCGCGCAGCATCGCCTCCCTGGTCCTGCGCGAGGTGGTGAGCGGGCCGGGCGTGAGGAGGATCGGATCTTTGGCGGTCATTTCGAAGTTCTCCATGCTTGGGTGCGGCGTTCGACGTAGCGGCCGATGCCGAGATAAATCGTGGACGCAAGAAGCGAAGCGGCGACGATCAGCACCGCCATCGCGGCGGCCGCCCCCGGCTCGCCCGCTTCGTCGAGGCTGAGAATGGTAATCGAGATCAGGAGCGTGTCGGGTGAATAGAGGAACACCACCGCCGAGATGGTGGTCATGGCGTTGATGAAGAAGTAGCGGCTGATGTCCACCAGCGCCGGGGTGCAGATCGGCAGCGTGACGCGCCAGAAGGTTTTCCAGTACGGCACCTTGAGCGAGGCGGAGACGGATTCGAATTCGGTGTCGAGCGCCTTGAGCGCGGTGAGCGCGGTCAGGTGCCCGGTGGTGTAGAAGTGGACGATGGTGCACAGCACCAGGATCGCCATGCTGTGATACAGGAAGTTGAGCGGATTCTGCGGCGAGTTGAAAAAGAAAATGTAGCCCAGGCCCAGCACCAGTCCCGGCACCGCCATCGGCAGCAGCGCAAGCAGCTGCACGCCGGGCCGCAGCCAGTCGGCGCCGCGCGTTTTTTCGACCAGGTAAGCGCCGCCGAAAACGATCGCGGTGCCCGCGACCGACGTGAAGAAGGCGAGCTTCAGGCTGTTGCGGAATGCGGCGCCGGCTTCGCTGTCCACCAGGCCCAATACGTAATGGCGCAGGCTGAAGGAAAGATCGTAAGGCCAGAACTTCACGAACGAAGCGAAAATTGCCATGCCGAGCACCGCCAGCATGAGCAGCAGCACCAGCGTGCAATAGGCCGTCATGGCGAGATCGAAGCCCCGGCTGGGCTTGGGCGAATAGGGCACCGCGCGCGCGCCGAGCATCGAGGTCTGCTTGCGCTGCACGAAACGGTCGACGACGAAGGTAAGCAGGGCGGGCGCGAGGAGGAAGATCGCCACCACCGCGCCCTTCTGGAAATCCTGCTGGCCGATGACGAGCTTGAAAACGTCGGTCGAGAGCACGTTGAAATTGCCGCCGATCACCTTGGGGATGCCGAAATCGGTGATCACGAGCGTGAACGAGACCATCGCGGCGCTGGCGAGGCCGTACTTGGCGCCGGGCAGCGTGATGGTGAAGAACTTGCGCGCGGCGCTGGTGCCGAGCGCGTCCGCGGCTTCGTAGAGGCGCGCATCCGCCAGAGAAAGGGCGGTCACCAGGATCAGCAGCGCATGCGGGAAAACGCTGAAGATCTGCGACAGCACGATGCCCGGCGCGCCGTAGATTTGTTCGATGCCAAGCAAAAGCAACCATGCCTTCAGGACACCCTGGTTGCCGAACCAGTAGATGAAGGCGATCGCCGAGAGGAGCGAGGGCGCCAGCAGCGGCGTCAGCGCCAGCATGCGGAAGAGGTCCTTCAGCGGCATGCAACTGCGCGCGATGGCATAGGCGAAGGCGAAGGCCGCGGGCACCACGACCGCGGTCACCAGCAGCGACACCCAGATGCTGTTCCATAGCGACTGGGCGAGCGCGGGGGTGCCGAAATAATCGAAAAAGTTGTCCAGCCCGACGAAGGCGCCCTTCGCGTCTTCCACGCTTTGCGCGAGGATCGCAATCAGCGGCCCGGCGAGAAACGCGACGAGCACCAGCGCCAGCAGGCCGAGCGCGACATGCGCCGTGCGGTCCGTCCAGTGCACCCGCTGGCGCGCCGCGGCCGCGACGAGGGTGGTTGCGGACATCAGGCCTCGAAAATGCGCATCCGTTCGGCGAGCACGCGCAGCCGGAGCGCGCTGCCCGCGGCGAGGTTCTGCTCGGACAGGAAGTTGAGCGAAAGATAGACCGTCAAGGGCATCCGTTCCATGCCCAGGGCGTTTACCTTGACCAGGCAATACGACCCCAGGAACTCGACCTTCTCGATCGTCGAGTCGATGACATTGCTGTCGCCATCGCTGATCGGCCTTGCCACGATGTCTTCGGGGCGCAGGTAGGCGCGCACGCTGCGCCCGGCCGAGCCGTTGCACTGCGCACCTTCGAAACTGCGTTTGCCGATCCTGACGCGCCCCGGTGATTCGACGATAGCGGTGAGCATGTTCACCTTGCCGACGAAATCGGCGACGAAGGGCGTCGCCGGCTCGCGGTAGATTTCGAGCGGCGTGCCGATCTGGTCGATCACGCCCTGGTTCATGACCACGATGCGGTCGGCCATGGAGAGCGCCTCTTCCTGGTCGTGCGTCACCATGATGGTGGTGACGCCGAGGCGTTGCTGCAGGGAACGGATTTCCTGCCGCAGGTGCACGCGCACGATGGCATCGAGCGCCGAGAGAGGCTCATCGAGCAGCAGCAGACCGGGGGAGGTGGCAAGCGCCCGCGCCAGCGCGACGCGCTGCTGCTGGCCGCCGGAGAGCTGCGCCGGGTATTTCGCGCCGGCATCGGGCAGGCCGACCAGCTGCAGCAACTCGCCGACGCGCGCGTCGATCGCCGCGCGGCCGGCGCGGCGGTTGACCAGGCCGTAGGCGACGTTGTCGTAGATCGACAGGTTCGGGAACAGCGCGTAGGACTGGAAAACGATGCCGTAGTCGCGCTGCGCCGGCGGCAGCACCGAAACGTCGCGGCCGTTCTGGTGGATCGAGCCCGCGCTTTGTTCCTCCAACCCGGCAATGATGCGCAGCAGCGTGGTCTTGCCGCAGCCCGAAGGGCCGAGGAAGCAGACGAACTCGCCTTGCGGGACCTCCAGCCGGATGTCCCGCAATGCCGTGAAGGCGCCGAATTCCTTGCGGATCCCCTCCAGTTTCAGGAAGGGTTCGGCGCGTCCCGCCACGCCTTTACTTTCTCGGCTCGGACTTGGCGTCGTAGCGCTTGGTCCATTCCGCGAGGATGCGTGCGCGGCTCTCGGCGGCCTTCTTGAAGTCCATTTTCACCAGCCGCTCTTCGTAGTCCTTCGGTATGTTCTCGAGCGGCGCCGCGACGCCGGGCTGCGCGGTGATGGCGAAGTTCTTGCCGTAGAGGATCATCGCGTTCTTGCTCGAGGCCCAGTCGGCGAGCTGCTTCGCGGCGGCCAGCTTCTTGGTGCCCTTGTGGATGCCGAACGATTCCAGGTCCCAGCCCAGGCCTTCCTTCGGGAACACGAGGTCGATCGGCGCGCCCTTGGCCTTGTTGGTGTTGGCGCGGTATTCGAACGAGATGCCGACCACGAATTCGCCCGCGGCGGCCTGGTTGCAGGGCTTGGAACCCGAATGCGTGTATTGCGCGATGTTCTGGTGCAGCTTGTCCATGTACTCCCAGCCGCCTTTTTCGCCCCAGAGCGTCAACCACGCGATGACGTCGAAAAAGCCGGTGCCGGAGGAGGCCGGGTTGGGCATCACCACCTGGCCCTTGAACTCGGGCTTGGTGAGGTCCTTCCAGGTCTCGGGCTTGGTGATGTTGCGCTTTTTGGCTTCCACGGTGTTGAAGCACACCGTCGCGCCCCACACGTCCATGCCGAACCAGGCCGGGGGGTTCTTCGAGTCGCGGAACTTGGCCATGATCGCGTCGAGGTTAAGCGGCGCGTAGGGCTCGAGCATCCCGTTCGCGTCGAGCAGTGCGAGGCTCGAAGCGGCAACGCCCATCACGGCGTCGGCCTGTGGATTGGCTTTCTCCGCGAGCAGCTTGGCGGTGATCACGCCGGTGGAGTCGCGCACCCAGCGGATCTCGATGTTGGGGTATTCCTTGTAGAAACCCTGCTCGTAGGCCTTGAGCTGGTCGGTTTCCAGCGCGGTGTAGACGAGCAATTGCGTCTTGCCCTGGGCGCTGGCGCCGGCGGCGGCAAATGCCGCGGCAATGAACACGGTCAGTCTGAGTAGCGACTTCATGGAATCCCCCTTTGGAATTTGAGACGTGGCGTGCCTAGCTTATTGCAGTTTTGTGGCGCTGCGGTGACAGGCATTGGCTCCGGTTGGTTCGAAAGATTGTTGACAATCTACAATAAACCGGGCCCAATGACAACTTCCGCGTGGCCGCCCCCACCCCCATCGACCTGCTGCAGCAGAACTCGCTCGCCACGCTGGTGCAGCGCGAGCTGGAGCGGCGCATCCACGCCGGCGAACTCAAGCCGGGCTCGAAACTGAACGAGGCCGAGCTTGCCGGTGCGCTGGGCGTGTCGCGCGGCCCGGTGCGCGAGGCGTTCCGCGCGCTCGACCAGTCGGGCCTGGTGCGCACCGAAAAGAACCGCGGCGTGTTCGTGCGTCAGGTGTCGCTGGAAGAGGCGAACGAAATCTACGAGGTGCGCGCCGCCCTCGAGGGCCTGATCGGGCGCCTGGCGGCAAAGCGCATCCGTCCCGAGCAGCTGGAAAAAATCCGCGCGGTGGTAAAGAAAATGCACGCCGTGGTCCGCCGCGGCGGCCAGCCCGGCGATGCGGCCGCCTACTACCCGCTCAACGTCGAATTCCACGAGTTGCTCGTCGCAGCGGCAGGCAACCGCACGCTGCAGGCCAATTACCGCCGCATCGTGAGCGAGCTGGACCTTTATCGCCGCGAGACGATATCGCGCAGCGCCGAGAACATCCCGGTTTCCACGCGCGACCACGAGGCGATCGTCAATGCCGTGGCGAAGGGCGACGAGAAGCTCGCCGAGCGGCTGCTCTACGAGCACGTGGTCCTGAGCCGCGAACGCCTGCACAAGGTGCTCGCCAAATCCGCGGCGCGCGCGGCTTGAATTTTCCCGATGGAGTGAGATGGCATGGCTAAAGACAAAGCATTGGTGGACGTCAACGGCGTCAAGTACCGCTGGCCGAAAAAGCCGGTCGTGGTGGTCTGCATCGACGGCGGCGATCCCGCCTACCTGCGCCAGTTCCTCGCCGACGGCTCGATTCCCAACATCGCGCGCTTCATGCAGCAAGGATTCTGCGCGATCGCCGAGGGCACCGTGCCGAGCTTCACCTGCCCGAACAACATGTCGATCATCACGGGAACGCCGGCCTCCCGGCACGGCATCTCCGGAAATTATTATCTCGACGTTAAGACCGGCCAGGCCGTCGTCATGACCGGCCCCGAACTTCTTCGCGGCGACACGATCCTGTCCCAGTTCGCCAAGGCGGGCGCAAAAGTGGTCTCGATCACGGCCAAGGACAAGCTCAGAAAACAGCTCGGCAAGAACCTCGACGTCGCGCTCGGCAACATCAGCTTCTCGTCCGAGTTCGCGGGCAAGTGCACCCTACAGGAAAACGGCATCGAGAACGTGCTCGAGCTGGTCGGCATGCCGCAGCCGGACATGTACTCGATGGAACTTTCGCTGTTCGTGCTCGAGGCGGGGATCCGTCTGCTGGAAAAACGCCGACCCGACCTGCTCTATCTTTCGCTCACCGACTACGTCCAGCACAAGTACGCGCCCGAGGAAGCCGAAGCGCGGCGTTTCTACCAGTACCTCGACAAGTGCTTCGGGCGCCTGGCGGACCTGGGTGCCGTGGTCGCGCTTACCGCGGATCACGGCATGAACGACAAGTCGAACGCGGCCGGCAAGCCGAACGTGATCTGGCTGCAGGATATTCTGGATGCGAAGTTCGGCAAGGGCGACACGCGCGTGATCTGCCCGATCACCGATGCCTTCGTCGGCCACCACGGCGCGCTGGGCGGCTTCGTGCGCGTCTGGTGCACCGGCAAGGCGACGCCGCAGCAGGTGATGGCGGCGATCCACGGTATGGCCGGCATTGAGTCCGTGCTCGACAAGGAAACCGCCTGCCGCGTGCACGAGCTGCCCGCCGATCGCGAGGCCGACGTGGTGGTGATATCGGAGGCCGGATTCTGTATCGGCGGCGCCGAAGCGGAACACGATCTGAAAGGACTGGACGGCCACCGCCTGCGCACGCACGGCGGCGTTTCCGAGGCCAAGGTTCCCTTCATCCTGAGCGTGCCGCTGAACGACGAATACAAGCTGAAGGCGGGCGCCGCGACCCTGAAGAGTTACCAGATCTTCGAGTTTGCTCTCAACGGCGCGGTCCACTGATCATGCAAGTCGGCGCCAGAAGCAAGGAACTGCCGCGTCGCGAGGCGATGCGCATCGCCGGGGAGAAGGTAGTCTCGGAACGCGTCTCCGAAATCCGCCATCCCTTCACGGGCGAGGTAATCGCCACGGTGCCCAGGGCGACGGTGGAGGAGGTGCGCAGGGCTTTGCGCATTGCGAAGCAGTACAAGGCGAAACTCACGCGCCATGAGCGCTACAGGATCCTGATGCGCGCGGGCGACATCATCGCCGCGCGCAAGGACGAGATCGCGCAGCTGATCACGCTCGAATCGGGCCTTTGTCTCAAGGACACGCTGTATGAGGTGGGGCGCGCATCGGACGTGCTGCTGTTCGCCGCGCAGCAGGCTCTGCTGGACGACGGGCAGATTTTTTCCTGCGACCTTACGCATCATGGCAAGAGCCGTCGCGTCTACACGATGCGCGAGCCGCTGCTTGGCGCGATCTCCGCGATCACACCCTTCAACCATCCGCTCAACCAGGTGATCCACAAGGTCGCGCCTTCGGTCGCGACCAACAACCGGATGGTGCTCAAGCCATCGGAGAAGACGCCGCTCGCGGCGCTGCTGCTCGCCGATGTGCTCTACGAGGCCGGCCTGCCGCCCGAGATGCTGTCGGTGATCACGGGCGACCCCAAGGAGATCGCCGACGAGATGCTCACCAATCCGGACGCCGACATGGTGACGTTCACGGGTGGTGTCGGGATCGGCAAGTACATCGCGGCCAAAGCGGTCTACAAGCGCCAGATCCTCGAACTCGGCGGCAACGATCCGCTGGTCGTGATGGACGACGCCGACGTAACGAAGGCGGCGGAGCTCGCGGCGAATGGCTCCTACAGGAATTCAGGGCAGCGCTGCACGGCGGTCAAGCGCATCCTGGTGCACGAGAAGGTGGCCGAGGCGTTTACCGAAGTCCTGGTGGCGAAGACCAGGGCGTGGACCTGCGGCAATCCGCTCGATCCGAAAATGGACATGGGCACGGTAATCGACGAAGCGGCGGCGCTGCGCTTCGAGCAGCTGGTCAACGATGCAATCGCGCAGGGTGCGCGCCTGCTGGCGGGAAACAAGCGCAGCGGCGCGCTTTATGCGCCCACAGTGATCGACCGGGTACATGCCGGGATGGAGGTCGTGAAACATGAGACGTTCGGGCCGGTGTCGCCCGTGATCACCTTCAGGAGCGTCGACGAGGCGATCGAGCTGGTGAATGCGGCGGCGTACGGCCTTTCGTCCGGCGTTTGCACCAACCGCATGGACGACATCATGCGATTTGTCGGGGAGCTGCAAGTCGGCAGCGTCAATATCTGGGAAGTGCCGGGCTACCGGCTCGAGGTAACGCCGTTTGGCGGCATCAAGGACTCGGGCCTGGGCTACAAGGAAGGCGTGCAGGAAGCGTGCAAGAGTTTTACCAACCTTAAAACCTACTCGATGCCGTGGTGAGGCTGGTCTAGATGCAGACGCTGATCAGCATCCTCGCCGGCGTCGCGCTGCTCGTCTGGGGCACGCACATCGTGCGCTCGGGCGTGCTGCGCGTGTTCGGCGGCGGCCTGCGCAAAGTGCTCGCCGACAGCGTATCGAACCGTTTCAGCGCCTTCCTCGCCGGGCTCGGGGTCACCGCGCTGGTGCAGTCTTCCAGCGCCACGGCGCTGATCGTCAGCTCCTTCGCCAGCCAGAACCTGATGGCGCTCGCGCCGGCGCTCGCGGTGATGCTGGGGGCCGACGTCGGCACCAGCCTCATGGTGCAGCTGTTCTCGCTCGACCTGTCCTGGCTCTCGCCGCTCGCCATCGGCGGCGGCGTGATCCTGCACCTGTCGCGCAAGGCGACGCGCGCCGGGCAGATCGGCCGCATCGCCATCGGCGTCGGCCTCATCATCCTCGCGCTGCAGTTGATCCTGCAGGCGGCGCGCCCGTTCACGCAGGCGGCGGGCGTGAAAGTGATATTCGGCACCCTCACGGGCGATCCGATGCTCGACCTCCTGATCGGCGCGCTCTTCACCATGCTCGCCTGGTCGAGCCTCGCGGTGGTGCTGCTCACCGCGGCCTTCGTCGGCAGCGGCCTGATCGGCGTCAAGGTTGCGCTGTTCCTGGTCCTCGGGGCGAATCTCGGCAGCGGGCTGCTCGCGCTCTTCGCCACCTCCGGTTCAAGCCCGGCGGGCAGGCGGGTCGCGCTCGGCAACCTTCTGTTCAGGCTGGCCGGCGTTGCCATGGTGGCGCCCCTCATCGGCACTATCGAGGGCGGGCTCGCCTGGCTCGACCCGGACCCGCAGCGCCTGGTGGTGAATTTCCACATGGCGTTCAATGTCCTGCTCGCGGTCACTTTCATCTTCCTGACCGAGCCGGCGGCGCGTCTCGTCGCGCGCCTGATCCCGGAAGACAGCGCCAAGGCCGCCGCGGCACGGCCGAAGAACCTCGATCCGGCGGCGCTGGAGTCCCCGCCGCTCGCGCTCGCCAACGCCGCGCGCGAGGCGCTGCGCATCGGCGACCTGGTGGAAAAAATGCTCGCCGGCATGCTCCAGGCGATCCGCGCCAACGACGGCAAGCTCGCGCGCGAGGTCAAGCGCATGGACGACGCCGTGGACGACCTCTACACCTCGATCAAGTTCTACCTGACGCAGGTCAGCCGCGAGGCGCTGGACGAGCGCGAGGCGCGCCGCTGGGCCGAGATCATGGCCTTCACCATCAACCTGGAGCACGTCGGCGACATCGTCGAGCACATCGTCGACGACCTGGAGGAAAAGAAGATCTCCAAGGGCCGCTCGTTCTCCGCTGCGGGCATGAAGGAGATCGAGGAGCTGCACGCGCGGCTCATGTCCACGCTGGGCCTCGCGCTAAACGTGTTCCTAAACGGCAACCTGAAAAGCGCGCAGATGCTGATCGCGCAGAAAGTCGAGTTCAGGAACCTCGAGCGCGCCTACGCGGGCACGCACCTAGACCGGCTCGCCTGGCAGACGCCCGAATCCATCGAAACCAGCTCGCTGCACCTGGACATCATCAACGAGTTCAAGCGCATCAACTCGCATTTCTGCGCCATCGCCTATCCGATCCTCGAGGAGGCCGGCGTGCTCGCGCCCACGCGGCTGCGCGAGGACGCCGTGAATGGAGCGGAACGCACCACCAATGGCACGCAAGCGCGCAACACCTAGCGCTCCGGATCTTTCCGCCGAAGGGGACGTCAACCTTTCGCCGCGCCGGAAGCGCTGGGAAGCGCAGCATCTCGGCCCGAAGACGCGCCGCCTGCTCGCCGAGGACGCGCAGCACTTCCTGCACCAGTCGCTCTCCACGCCCTGCTTCAATGCGCTGACCTCGGCGAAGGGCATCTGGCTGCAGGATCTGGAAGGCCGGCGCATCATGGATTTCCACGGCAACAGCGTGCACCAGCTCGGCCACGGCCATCCGCGTGTGGTCGCCGCCGTCAAGCAGGCGCTCGACACGCTGCCGTTCTCGCCGCGGCGCTTTACTAACGAATACGCGGTCAGGCTCGCCGCCAAGCTCGCCGCGCTCGCGCCCGGCGACCTGGGCAAGGTGCTGTTCGCCCCGGGCGGCACCGCAGCCGTCGGCATGGCCCTCAAGCTCGCGCGCCTTGCCACCGGCCGGCACAAGACGGTTTCGCTCTGGGACGCGTTCCACGGCGCCTCGCTCGATGCCATCTCCATCGGCGGCGAGGCGAGCTTCCGCTCCGGCATCGGGCCGCTCCTGCCCGGAACGGAGCATGCGCCGCCCTGCGATCCGCGCCGCTGCCTCTACCGCTGCGGCGGTACCTGCGATGCGCGCTGCGCCGACTACATCGAGTACGTGCTGGCGAAGGAAGAGGACGTCGCTGCCGTGATCATCGAGACGGTGCGCTCGACCGACGTGCAGGTGCCGCCGAAGGCGTACTACGAGACGGTGCGCCGCGCCTGCGACAGGCACGGCGCGCTCCTCATCCTCGACGAGATCCCGGTCTGCCTCGGCCGCACCGGCAGCATGTTCGCCTTTGAGCGCTACGGCATCGTCCCGGACATGGTGGTGCTGGGAAAAGGCTTGGGCGGCGGCATTTTCCCGATGGCAGCGCTGCTTGCGCGCAAGGGACTGGATGTCGCCGCCGAGCGCGCGCTCGGGCACTACACGCACGAAAAAAGCCCGGTGGGCTGCGCCGCGGCGCTCGCGACCATCGAGGTCATCGAAAAACAGCGCCTGCTTGCCCGTTCGTGCACGCTCGGCGCGCGTGCCCTGGCGAAGTTGAAGTCGATGAAGAAGCGGCTGCCGGCGATCGTCGATGTGCGCGGCGTGGGCCTGCTGCTCGGCATCGAGCTGGCGAGTCCCGCGCTGGCGGAGAAGGTGATGTATCGCAGCCTCGCGCGCGGCTTGAGTTTCAAGATCGGCCAGGGCAATGTCATCGTGCTCGCGCCGCCGCTGGTCATCGAGACGGCCGATCTCGACCGCGCGCTCGCGATCGTCGAGCAGGCGATCGCGGAGGCGCTCTGATTTGGAGCTGACGCTAGGCATCACGCTGGCGGTGCTCGGCGCCGCGCTGCTGCACGCGGCCTGGAACGCGATGCTGAAGGGCGGCCGCGACATGATGCTCGACATGGCGCTGGTCGTGACGGGCAGCGCGCTGGTGGTGGTGCCCTTGCTGCCGTTCGTGCCCCTGCCCGAGCCGGCGAGCTGGCCGTACATTGCGGCCTCGATCGTGATCCACATCGGTTACTACAGCGCGCTGGTCGGCACCTATCGCGCGGGGGATCTTTCGCATGGCTATCCGCTGATGCGCGGCGTGGCGCCGCTGCTGGTGGCCGGGATCGGCGCGGCGGTCCTGGGCGAGCTGCCGGGTGTCTGGATGTGGCTCGGCATCCTGCTCATTTCCGGTGGCGTGATCGGCATCGCGTTCATCGGCGGCGCCTCGTTCCTGCACAACCGGCGCGCGACCGCCTGGGCGCTTGCCAACGCGGCGCTGATCGCGGCCTACACGCTGGTGGACGGCACCGGCGTGCGGCTCGCGGGCTCCCCTGAACGGTACGCGGTGTGGATGTTCTTTTTCGACGGCTTTCCCTATGTCCTAATCGTGGCCTGGCTGCGCCGCGCCGAGCTCTTGCCTTATGCGCGCGAGCACTGGTGGCGCGGGCTGGCGGGTGGCGCGTGTGCCGTGGTGGCCTACGCGATCGCGCTCTGGGCGATGACGCGCGCGCCGATTGCGGCGGTGGCGGCGTTGCGCGAAACTTCGGTGATCTTCGCCGCGATTCTCGGCACCTGGTTCCTCAAGGAGCCCTTCGGGCGTGCGCGCGTCGCCGGTGCAGCCTCGGTCGTGCTCGGCGTGGTATTTCTGAAATTCTGAGCCTGACAATGAAAAGCGCCGAAATCGTCATCGTCGGCGGCGGCATCGCCGGGGTGAGCGTCGCCTATCACCTCGCCAGGCTGGGGCGCAAGGACGTCCTGCTGCTGGAACAGGGTTCGCTCACCTGCGGCACCACCTGGCACGCCGCGGGACTGGTGGGCCAGATGCGGCCCAACCGCTCGATGACGCGCATGAGCCAGTACGGCATAGGGCTCTACGCCACGCTTGAAGCAGAGACCGGGCTTGCGACCGGGTGGAAGCAGTGCGGCAGCGTCAACGTGGCGAAAACGCCCGAGCGCTGGATCGTGTTCCAGCGCCAGGCGGCGATGGCGCGCAGCTTCGGCATCGAAGTGGAACTCATTTCCCCGCGCGAAGCCGCCGACAAGTGGCCGCTGCTGCGCGCCGATGACCTGCAGGGCGCGCTCTGGTTTCCGCAGGACGGCAAGGCGAACCCCGCCGACCTGACGCAGTCGCTCGCCAAGGGCGCACGCAATCTTGGCGTGAAAATTGTTCAAGGGGTTCAGGTCACCGGTGTAATTCTGAAAAACAATGCAGTAAAAGGCGTAAAGACCGTCGATGGGGATATCGAGTGTTCGGTCCTCGTCAACTGCACGGGGCAGTGGGCGCGCGCCTTCGGCGCCCTGGCCGGAGTAAGCGTGCCGCTGCATTCGGCGGAGCACTTCTATATCGTCACCGAGCGCATCGCGGGCATCCACCCGATGCTGCCGGTGATGCGCGACCCGGACGGCTTCATTTACTTCAAGGAGGAGGTGGGCGGCCTCCTCATGGGCGGTTTCGAGCCCAGCGCCAAGCCCTGGGGCATGGCCGGCATCCCGGAAAAGTTCGAATTCCAGCTGCTGCCCGAGGACTGGGACCAGTTTGAGCCGCTCATGAACAATGCGATCCACCGCGTGCCGGCGCTGGAAAAGACGGGCGTGAAGACGCTGCTGAACGGGCCCGAGAGCTTCACGCCCGACGGCAATTTCATCCTCGGCGAGGCGCCCGAGGTGCGCAATTATTTCGTCGCCGCGGGCTTCAATTCCGCGGGCATCGCCAACGGCGGCGGCGCCGGCAAGCTGCTCGCGGAATGGATCGCGGGCGGCGAAGCGCCGGTGGACCTGTTCGAAGTCGACATCCGGCGCTTCGGCGCCTACGCCGCCGATGCGGACTGGCTGCGGCAGCGCACGGTGGAGACCCTCGGCCTGCACTACGCCATGCGCTGGCCGCGGCAGGAGCTCGAATCGGGGCGCCCGCTGCGCACGTCGCCGCTCTACGCGCGGTTGAAAGCGAAGGGCGCCCAGTTCGGCTCGAAAATGGGTTGGGAAAGGGCTAACTGGTTCGGCCCCCCGGTGCAGTACACCCTTGGCAGGCCCAACTGGCTTGAATCGGTCGTCGCGGAACAGCTGGCGGTGCGCAAGGCGGCGGGAATATTCGACCAGACTTCGTTCGGCAAGCTGCGCGTCACGGGACGCGATGCAAGCGCGCTGCTCGAGCGGGTGTGCGCCAATCGCATCGGCGAGCTGACCTACACCGCGATGCTCAATCGCAAGGGAGGATTCGAGAGCGACATCACCGTCCAGCGCCTAGCCGAGCAGGAGTTCTTCATCGTCACCGGGTCGGCGCAACCGGTCCGCGATCTCGCCTGGCTGCGGCGCAACGTGGCGCAAGGCGAAGAGGTCCGGATCGAGGATGTCACCGGCCGTTTTTCGGTGATTTCGGTCCTCGGTCCCATGTCTTCCAAGTTGGTTGAAAAAATTGACTTGAAGACTGCGCGGGCAGTTCCCGCCTCCTACGTCGGCGGTCCCGGATGGGAGCTCTACGTAGCGGTGGAGGATGCCGGCGCGCTTTACGATTCCCTGCATGCGGCCGGAAAGGAACATGGTCTGCGCGACTGCGGCTACTACGCGCTCGATGCGATGCGCATCGAAGCCGGCCGGCGCGCTTTCGGCGCCGAACTCTCGCCCGACTACACGCCTTACGAGGCGGGACTGGGCTACGCCGTGAAATTGGACAAGCCGGCGGAGTTCATCGGCCGCGACGCGCTGCACGCCGCGCCGCGCGGCGAACTCGCCAAACGGCTTCTGATCTTCACCTTTCCCGCGACCGAGCTCTTTGCCTGGGGCGGCGAACCGATCCTGCGTGATGGAAAACCGGTGGGCGAACTCACCTCGGTCGGCTACAGCGCCACGCTGGGGCAGATGGTCGGCATGGGCTTCGTCCATGGCGAGAAGCCGGAGAGCAGCGCACAGCTGCTCGCGAGTCGTTACGAAATCGAAGTCTCGGGCGCGCGCGTCGCCGCGCGCGCGAGCGTGAAGGCGCCCTGGCCAGCGCAGTGAGCCGGATAATCCGCACCGATCGCGAGCTGGAGATGCAAGGCGTGGACGCCGCGCTGCGCGCGGCAGGGCATGAAGTCGTGCTGCTGCCCGACGGCGTCGGCGAGGACGAGCTTGCGCGCGCGCTGGGCGATGCGGAACTGCTGCTCATGTGCTACACGCCGGTGACGGCGCGCGTGATCGGCGCGGCGCCGAAGCTGAAGGGCATCGTCAAGTACGGCGTCGGTATCGATGCCATCGACATCGAGGCGGCGAAGCGCCGCGGCATCCCGGTGGTAAACGTCCCCGAGTACGCCGAGGAGACTGTCGCCGAAGGCGCCTTCGCCTTGTTGATTTGTTTATGTAAAAGAATCAAACCCATTCTTGGCGCGATGGATGCACGAGGCTGGGCGTGGCCGAGTTCGCAGTGGCTGGGCCTCGATCTCGCCGGCAAGACTCTTGGCCTGGTCGGCGTCGGCAGAATCGGCTCGAGCATGGCGCGCATGGCGCAGGGATTCCGGATGCGGCTGCTCGGGTTCGATCCCTACGCCGCGTTTCCTCCCGGGGTGGAGAAGCGAACCGGGCTGCAGGACATGCTTGCGGAATGCGATTTCGTCTCCATCCATTGCGTGCTGAACCCGCAGACCCGTCACCTCATCGGCGACGCGGAACTGCGCGGCATGAAAGCGTCGGCGTTCCTCGTCAACGTCTCGCGCGGCGCGATCGTCGACGAGGCCGCGCTGCTGCGCGCGCTGCAAGAGCGGCGCATCGCGGGCGCCGCCCTGGATGTTTTTTCAGCTGAACCGGTGAGGAAACAGGGACACCAGTTGAGCGCGCTCTACGCCATGGACAACGTCATCCTCTCGCCGCACCTCAGCTTCTATACCCGCGAAGCAATGGCGCGCCTCGAAGCCGAGACGCTCGAGCGCTGCCGGGAAGTGCTGGAAGGCCGGCCGGTGACCGTGAAATCGCGCGACCCGCGCCTGCGCGCGCAGTGCAAAGGGGTGCGTTTCACGGATTGACGGAGTAGAGTGGCGGCGCTGACAAAGGGCGTGACCATGAATAGACGACGGCGTTTGCTTGTGGCGCTCGGCGGAGCGTTGGTCTCGCCCGGCGCGCCGCGATCTCAACAAGCCGGACGGACCTACCGCCTGGGCTGGATTTCGGTTGCATCGCAGCGTGACGAGCCGTACAGCATTGCGTTCGTGAAACGGCTGGCGGAACTGGGCTTCGTCGAGGGCAGGAATCTGGTGATCGAGTTCCGGTCGGCGCAGGGACGCACCGACAGGATGCCGGAGCTCGCAGCCGAATTTGCGCGGCTGAACTGCGATCTGTTCTTCGCGCCCGGCACCGAGTTGAACGTGCGCGCTTTCAGGCAGGGGACCCGTGATACGCCCATCGTCATCGCGGCGCTCGACTATGACCCGCTGGGTACCGGCCATGTCGACAACTTCGCGCGTCCTGGAGGGCGCGTTACCGGTGTCGTTGCACTGCAATCGGAACTTCCAGCGAAACGGATGGAGGTGTTGAAGGAGTTGTTGCCCAGACTCCGCCATGCCGGCGTGCTGACCGACGTTTCCACTACCGGACAACTCAAAGCAACCCAGGCCGCCGCCGAAAAACTGGGCGTCAGGTTGCTCGTGCACGAGTTTGCGAAGACGCCATATGACTATTCGGCTGCATTCGAAGTCTTCAAGCGCGGCAAGGTCGATGCGCTGGTAGTGCTGGCTTCCGGACTATTCGTGCCGGCCCGCCGCCAGATCCCCGCTCTTGCGATTCAGCACCGGCTGCCATCGGTGTTCAACAACTACCTGTGGGCCTCGTCCGGCGGCCTGCT
>Ga0187893_10002002_pt1 | contig 46225 bp, 45 predicted proteins | sample MA1701074metaG_FD_139574 | JGI IMG/M metagenome (GOLD analysis project Ga0187893, IMG submission 139574) | White microbial mat communities from a basaltic lava cave in the Kipuka Kanohina Cave System on the Island of Hawaii, USA - MA170107-4 metaG ... | reverse complement strand
TGATGCCTGACACATCAGCAACGGATGGGGGGCCCGCTTGTTTTCAGCCCGATTCGCTCATCCCTCTCCCCTCAAAGCCCTTGCGGCGCCTGGGGCCCCAACCGAGAATAGCCACACCCTTATCTTTTCACGAGAGGGTCCCGAACCGCGCGAGGAATCCTCCGCTCGCGCGATGAATCCCGAGCCGGCGAAAGCTCCGGCGCCGCCCGCGGTGGAGTCGCCGGCCCCCAAGGAGCCCATTGCCGAGGACGCGGGACCCACACCTCCTGACGTGGCGGCCAAGGTCGAGCCCGCGCCCCCGCCGCAGCCCCTTTGGAAAAAGCTCGCGGCCGCGAGTCCGAGCGCGAATGACGTTTCGTTCGTCCTGGCGTTGATGGACCGCTTCAAGGCCGGCCGCCCCGACCTCCTCAAGGGGGCGTACGAACCGGTGGAGAAGGCATTACGCTCGGCCCCCGACGGCGATGGGGAATACCAGACCCTCCATCGTGAAGCCGCGATCCAACTGGTCGGGAGAGCGCGCGCGGCGCTCCGGGTGCGCTTTGCGGAACTCGGCCAGGTCAAGTCGGCCGTGAGTCTTGCCCTGGCCGATGGCGGGGTGATCTCCGGCCGTCTTGAACGCGCCGAAGCCGACGCGATCGTCCTCCGCGATGAGCGGGGCGCGATCTCGACGCTTCGGACGGACCTCCTCGCCCGGGGCGCGCTCGCTCCGGAAAACGCGCCCCTGGAGGCGCTGCTCGCGTACCAGTCGCTCTCCTGGAAGCCGGCGGAAGCGCTGGCGGGCGTGCTGGCGGCTTCCCAAACCCAGGACGAACTCGTGCCGTGGGTACCCATCGTGGTCCGGCTTGCCCGGCTCGAGATCCGTTCCCACGCCGAGGCCGCCGTGCGTGAAGCAAGACCGATCCTTGCGCAAGCGAGGCAGGTGGATGAGAGCACGCGCGCCCTCCGGGGATACGTCGCCGCCGCAGCGGCGGCGAAGGCGGCACTCTCGAAGGAATCGGAGGCCGCGGCCCTCTACGGGTTCCTCGGATCCGAATTCGCCGAGGTCCGCCGCGAGATCGAATCGCTCGACTTCCTGCTGGCGGGCCGCTACTCGCGCGTCCTGGCCGGCTTTCAGGGCACCGCGGCTCATGCCCTCGCCGGGGAGCTCCTCCTGGATGGCGCCCGCAGGGAGCTGGACGCCTCCCACGACGAGCTTCTCGCGCGGACGGGCTTCGTCGACTACCAGTGGCGCCTGGATCCCCCGGGTCGGAATGTCGAGGAGACCACGAAATACTGGGACCTCGACAACGTCACAGGGGGGACCACGCTTCAGGCCGGAGGCGTCCTCAAGCGGCTCCTCATGCAGGAAGGCCACGAGCGCGCGCCGGAGGGGGTCGTCTTCCGCGCGCGATTCGAGGCCAGGACGGGAAACGGGCAGTCATCCCATTGGCGGCTCTACCTCCGCACCGGCACGGGGAGCGAATCCTATCTGCGGGGTGATGGCCTCCGGGTCGAGGTGTACCGCACTCGGCTTGCCGCCGGCGCCCCGGACGAACTCCTCGCGCGCGGGGATCTGGGGCCCCCTCCCCAGGATGGGTTCCGCGAGTATGCGCTTGTCCGAGGGGACGAGCAGCTTCATTTCTTCGTCGACGGTCAGGTCGTCGTGACGGTCCACGCCGCTGATGCGGTCATCCCGCGCGCGCTTTCGTTCGGCGTCGAGCAGGGAGTCCTTCGGATCGCCACGGTCAAAGTCAGGAAATCCAAGTAGGGCAGGGGCTCCATCCCTGCCATGGAGGGAATGTGATGCGTCGCGTCGGTTGTGCGCTCGTCGTCCTGGCCGGCTTCGCCGCCTGCCGCACCGCGCCGGACCGCGGTGGGGCCAAATCCAACAAACTCGAGGTCAGCCTGGTCTTCGTCGAGCCGGATCATCGGCTGGCGGCGTGCCAGAAGGAGCTCGGCGGCTGGCTCCTGGACAACCCCGACAGCGTCCTCTTCTGGTCGCCGGACTCGAAGATCCGCGTCACGCCGCCCCGACCCGGCGGGGCGAGCCGTTACCACGCCCATTTGTTCCACCGAGTCGGCCAGACGCGGGCGGAATGGGTTGGGCATCAGGACAAGGACGGCCTCATCGAGGTCCCGATCGGCCGGTTCGACGAGCCGGAGGCCCTCGTCATCACGTCCGCCGCGCGGAGATATTCCCGGGCCGACTCCGACGGCGAGGGCCCAAGCGAGCGGAACGGTCCCTCCGAAGCCATCACGCCGCCTTACACGCTCTCCTTCAAGCTGGTCTCCGCCGAGCTGGCGGAGACGATTCTCCCCCTCCAGCGGCACCGCTTCGAGATTCGGACTCCCGTGGGCACGCTCTTCTTCCTGTCCTCCTCGTTCAACCGCAAGGACCAGTTGCTCACGTGGGTCGACCCCCGGAGGAAGCTTTCGGCGCTGATCGAGGAGGACCCCTACATCCATCTGCGGTCGCACGACGGAGTGATTGTCCCTCGCGTCCGGGTGGACGTCCTCAGTACGAAGACCGGGAATCTCTGGCAGCGGGCCGGCACTTGGCATCTGCCGGAGACGATCGACCGACCGGGCAACAAGGAGGAGAGGCCGTTCGCACTCCGGACGGCCAAGCGGGAACTGATCTCGTTCGGTCCGCCTCCCACGCTCGACCTCGACCTTCCGGATGAGCCTCCGGGGACCTCCGCGCCTGTCGGCGTCCGGTTCAAGGGCGTGGGCCCCGAGGATGCGCTTACGTTTGCCCTTGCGGCCGCGTATCCCGCGGGTCCGAAGGGCGAGTATGCATTCCGCATCCAGACGGACACGATCACGGCGGACAAGCTCTCTCGGACGTATTCTTGTTCGCTCGATCACCTGGACGTTTCATCGTTTCCCCTGGTATCGGCCCTTACGCACCGCCTACGCACCCCGTGGGTGCTCACCGGCGGGCGATACGCGCCTGTCCCGCCCCGGGGGACGGCGACGGTGCCGCTCGTGAGCCAGGCCGCCCCTCGGGGGCTTCACGCGCGGATCGTGAGCCCGCGGTACGCCTCCCACTTCGACCTCATCGAGTTCCTCGGCGAAGGACGGATGGGGAAGAAGGGGTCGTCCGTGCTCGACGACTACCTCGGGCGGCCGCCCGGCGACGGGCCGGACGACCCGAACCTGGTCCCGCCGCCCCCCGGCGGGCCTCCCGGGGGAGGCATCGTTCCTCCGCCCCCGACGATCCCGCCTCCGCCCGGCGGCGATGACGGCGGTGGCGGTCAACGCGACCCGCTCCGCGGCCTGGGCGGCATCGGTGGGGGCGGCAACTCCAACTGCGGTTGCGGCCAGAACGGGATGAACTGCCCCGACGCGACCAACCCGTGCAAGGGGACCTGCGGCCAGGGGTGCCCCGGCAACGGCCATTGCAAGCCGAACGGCCAGGCCGGCGTCCTCAAGGTCGTCCTTCCGTGTCCCCCGAAGGGGAAGAGCTGCGGCAAGATGGAGGCTGAATGCAAGTGTCCGCCCCATCCCTGGAACTTCACGGCGGTCCTCGGCGCGCTCCAGGCGTGGTTCATACCCCAAGGGGCCGCCGACGTCGACTGGCACGGAATCCACGGCGCGACCGGCGCCTGCCACCAGTGGACCTACGTCGCCGATGCCAGGGTCTTCCAATGGGTCGGCATCAGGCAGGTGAGCAAGATGTATCGGGTCTACGTCACGTTCAAACCCTGCATTCCTCTGCTGCAACTCGCGATGGACGACAAGGAAAAGAAGAAGGACGACGACTACGATGGTCCCAAGGACGACAAGCCGGATCCGGATGGCGACACCGCACTCGCGGAGGAGGGGGGCTCCTCAGGAAGCCCGCTAACGGGAGCGACCTTCACGCTCGACCTCACGGACGTCTCGAGCTCGATCTCCACGACCTCCGGATTCTACAACGATCCCGATACCGCGCTGGCCGGCCAGGTCGTGGTGGACACTTTCTCGGGGATCGGGAAGAGCGGTTCGTTCCAAAGCCAGTCCAGCAATTTCGTCCCCGCGGGAACGCTTGCCCTGGATGGGGAGTCCCTCTCGAATATCGTCACCGCGCACCGGCGGAGCCTCCGCGCCTTCACCTTCGCCTATTGGAATCGCCCGCTTGCTCCTGGCTTGCTGGGCTCGGATGGCCTGAATCCGCTGCTCGTCCAGACCTGGGGTGTCTATCAGCCCGGGGTTGCGACCGCCGGCGGCACGGCGCCACCGCCCGTCAGTCCACCACCGCCTACTTGTGACCCGGCCGATTACTACAACTGTCCTACGAAACCGCGATAACTGCTTCTCAACGATCGAAAGGCAGACCGATGAAGCGCATGACCAAGATTGTCGTGACTACCCTGGTCGCCCTGAGCGCACCGTTGACCCTCCTTGCCCAGGCCAACCCGAGCCCGGTATCCGGGCCTGAAACCGACCAGCTCGAAGCAGTGCGCGCCGTGCGCGCGGCCTACAAAGATGGCCGGGACCAGGACGTTCTCCTCCTCGCCGACCGGGCGCTTCTCGAGACCACCCGTGCTGGGGATCTTGCCATGCGGGCCCCGGAGCTTCACTTCTGGAGGGGGGCGGCGCTCCGCCGCCTGGGACGGCACGAGGAAGCGCTCATCGCTCTCGACCAGGCCCGTGCCCTCGGGTTCGAGGGACCTGAACTCCACCTCGAGCGGGGGCTCGCCCACCGCAGCCTCGGCCAGGGCCAGGAGGCCGACCGGGACTACCAGGACGCCGAGCGCCTGCTTCCTGGAGACCCGGACACCCGAGAGAGGTTCTTTCACCGCTGGAAGTGGGACGGCAAGGACCAGCCGCGATTCCAGCTTGTCGTCACGCCGCAAACCGGCTTCGACTCCAATATCATCGGCCTCGACGAAGACACCCCTCTCGTTCAAAGCGACATCGACTTCGACAGCCCGTTTGCCGGCGTCTACCTCGACGCCAAGTACTTCCCGATCATGAACGATCGCCAGCTTCTCTGGCTGGGCTACCAGAACCTTGTCCGGCACTACACGGATGAACCGGACGTGTCCTTTACGGACAACATAGCCACCCTCGGAGGCCGACAGCCCCTTCTTCCTTCCCTCGACATCGAGGCCAGGGGATCCCTTGAGGAGGCCTTCCTCCGGGATGACGGCCACTTTCGGACCCAGAGGACCGTGGGCCCGGCGGGTATCTGGAAGCCCTTGCCCGTCCTCCAGCTCCGCCTATGGGCGGACTGGACCGATGCGGACTACTACGGTTCCGTGCCGGCCGAGCAGGACCGGGACGGGGAGATCCTGAGGGGCGGCCTCCGGCTGGCCTTTGACCTGGGCCGTGGTTGGAGCGTAGCACCCCATGTTTCGGTCAACCGATACGATGCAGAAGGGCTGGACTACGAGTCGCGCGGCTGGGAAGTGGGGGTGAGCGTGAGCCCCGACGAGTTCGCCGGCCTCCGCGTGGTCGCGTCCGTCAGCTACGGAGACCAGGACTACGACAATCCCAATAGCCTGGCCGGGTTCACCGAGAAACGCCACGACCGGCCGATCAGCGCCACGCTCGGCGTCACACTGCGCATGTTGGAATCCCTAATCGGGTACGCGCCGACCCTCTCGGTGAGTTACATGCGTCACCGCTCGAACATCGACAACTTCGACTACGACCGGTGGAGCCCGCAGATCGAGGTCGGGATTGCCGCATTGAGCTTCTGAAGCGCTGCCCCCCATGGCTCGATTGGCCGATAAAGCGATTGGATCGGCCGTGAAAGTTGGAGGGCTGCATCGTGAGAAGCTTCGGGACGGTCATTAAGCGGGCTCGCCAAGCACGCGGCTGGACGTTGGATTTCGTGGCCTCGCGCACGCGATCCCACAAGGGCTACATCAGCGGAATGGAGAATGGAACCGTCAATCCTCCATCCGCCAAGCTTATCATCCGGCTCGCCAAGCTCTACGGCTTGGACGAGAGGGACCTGCTCCTTCGTGCCGAAGTCGAGAAGTCACCGAAGGAGATCCGCGCGGAATTGAAACGAAGGGTCTTCGGGGCGACGCGAGGGAAAGGCAAGGGGGCTGCCCGCCGGGCGCGGCTCATGAGGCGTCGGGCGGCGCAGCTACTGAATAGGGCATCGCAGCTCATCGAGGAGGCTTTCGACCTTTCATGGGGGGAAGCAGGGTAGCGCCGTTGAGCCGCATCACTTGGCGCGGGTTGTGAAGCTCCAGGATTGGTCAAACTGCACGCCGTTGAGCTTGCACTTGATCTGAATGGAGTAGGTCGATGCTCGTCGAAGTTGCTCCGCCGGCACGAGCAGAATGGTTGGCCGCTTGGAATCGAGCGCGGCCCGCTTATCGCCGTTCAAGTACACGCGGCAGGGACAGCGCTTTCCGCTTGGATCCGAAAGGGTGCTCTCAACCTCCGAGAGATTGAGGTCTTCCGCGAAGAATCGCAGCATGATTGGGATCCCGGCCTTTTCAAGGTATGCATGCTCCGACTTGGCCCACGGCGCTTCGAGTCCTTCCCGGCCGTGAGCGAACGCCCACGGCGCGTCGGCTTCGTCAGGATAGGGGTAACGCACGTACGGCACCTTTCTTCCTCCGACCTCAAACACATGTTCCGTGTCGACCCAGTCCTTGCTGACCGTACCCCCCTGATACCGCTGGCTCGGCGTGGGGATGTCTTCCCGGTAGGGCAGCTGCGGGACGGCATAGATGGTGACTCCCTCGATGAGCTTCCCGCCTCCCCAGTGGGCGAGCCAGAGGCGCCTGGCGTTCGGATTCAGCAGTTCCTGCCGGCCCAGTGCGACTGAACGCAGGATATCAGGCACGACGCTCATGAGCCGGAACACGCGCGTCGTCTGCTCCTTTGCCACGTCGATAGCCGCCGAGTAGAACACCGACTCCTTTTGCGGCTCCCGGTATTCCCAGTCGCCCGTCTCGCCCGTATACCAGGCGGCCAGGATGAGCCTGGGCGATCGATCCGCGTCCCAAAGGACGGCGCGAAGCCCCATCCCGCGCCGAAGCGAGTTGACCTGCTGCACCACCTGGATGTAGTCCGCCGCCCCCCGGGCGAGCTCCTGCCGGACGACGGCGTCGTGCAGTACTCCCTTCGCCCCTTCCCCTAGACCCTTCCTCCTGGCCTCCAGGACGAGTGTGTCCACAAATTTCTTGTACTCATGGGCCGATCCGCGAAGGGCCGTGTCGATCGGATTCGCGTCCTTCAGAACCTCGCCGCCCCGGACCTTGCCCACGAAGAGGTCCAGCTCCCATGCCGACTTGATCTTGAGCGCGTCGGCGTCCTTGCTGCCGAGCGCCACCGCGCAGGAGGCGAGCCAGTGGGCTGCCTCCGCGTCTCGGGCCTGGTCGTACTTCTTGGCCAGTTCAACGAGCGCCGGGAGGAACTTTTCATCGAGCTTCTGCAGCCGCCCCGCGAGCCTCTCGTCCGAATCTTGGGCGGACCCGGACGACCCCAGGATCAGCGACATCCCCAGCGCGACCAACGCCTTCGAGGCGGCATCGTTCATCGTTCGATTGCGCGATGGGCTCGTTCCGCCAGGTCCGACCAAGCAAAGACCCCTTCGCCGCCGACCGCCCGCGGCATCAGCCGTACGAACCAGCGCCCCAACCATAGGAACGCCATGACGCCCGCAATCAGCCGGCCGAGCGTCTTCCATCCTACGATTCGCTTGATCGTGGAGCCAGTCTTCATGGATCACCCATTCGCTGCCGCGGTCGCGGCTTGGACCGCGGAGGTATTCGCCTGACCGGTAGCAGTGCGACCGGGATACCGCTTCAGGCAGCTTGCGGGGGAGGGGGCATTCTTGCCAGCTTACGCTACGCGGCGAGGGGCCGCGTTGGTATGGGCCGTACACTCCCTTGAACCGGGTTCGGAGGTGAAGGTTCAGCTGAATCCTGATACTCCTTGAATCGTTGCCCCTTTCCCTTCCGAGCCTCTCCCGCCCGGCCTGGAGGGGCGGGGCGGGAGAGGCGAGGCCCTTCGCCCTTGCCGATATACCCCCCGCCTTCCCCCTTAACCCCTTGCCCCTTCGCCTTCCCCTTGCCCGCGCCGGAGGCGCGGGCGCCCTTGTCGCCGATAGCCCACGTTCGGACTGTTGCACATAATACAGCACCGTTGGACAGCAAGGCTTGGATCTTCGCTCATTTCAGCGCTTCGTCTGAAGGCGCAGGCCGATCCTGGAGTGTTCTCAAAAGCGCGTCATGTGCGTCCTTCAAGCCTGCCCTTTCAGCGAGGAGCCTAGCCCGACAAAGGGTCTCCACGTTCAGCTCTTTACATGCGCGGCTCTTGCCTCCAGGGAACAACTTACCAGCGTCCTCGATGCGGATGGGCGGAAACTCAAACTGGTCTCCCGTCAAGTCAACATCAAAGCAGCGATCCCTCACCTTGATCCGATTGAACCAATGGCTCATTCCCTTTACCCTAGCACTGATAAGTTCCCCTCCCAATAGATGGTGGACAATCGCCGATACAGCAGCGCAATGCCCGGTGCTCGGGGTCTTTCCTGAGAAACCCTGGGCCGCCGTATCCGGACGAAACGCCCTGTCCAACTTGCCACGCAAGGAGCGCGCGATCCCATCGAGAGCTCGTTTGTTCCGCAATTCGATCGCTGCCGCACGCGAGGTTGTCATCCAACCACCGACTGCACAATTCATCCTCATTGAAAGCTACGATACCAAATCAGCGTGTCCTGATAGGACACACACCCTGAACTATAGGGGACTAATGTCGAACTAGGGATTTCGCGTCCCCGTCTTCTCCTCTGTCCTCCCGATGATTTGGTTGGCCCCCTCTCGAACCTTTACAAATCGCTCCAAGTAGTCTCCGATTGTCAGGAGAACCATCGAGAGACCTATCAGCTGTGCGGCTTGAGAGTAGGGCGAACCGAGCGGTCCTGAAAGGTGGAATAGGCCGATTCCAGCTATCCCAATGAGGGAGAGAAGGAGTAGCCGACCCAGATTGTGGCGAACGTGGATTGGCACTCGAACCGCATAGATTGCCGGCCAAGGAACTTGTTGTGGGGGCTTGCCGGCGGCGCTTGCTTGGTATTCCGGGGCCGTCCCACCATCCTTCGCCGTGGCTGGCTGCGGTACCGGATCTACTCGCTGGTCTACCTTTCCACGGTCGGGCGTCTCGCTTTCTGTAATCAAGGGCTCCGCACGCAACGTGAGTTCGGAATATCCATGGCGCCTCGCCAAAAAGGTAAGTTCCAGGACGTCATAGCGACCTACCACCAGATTCGAAGCCCCTTCCAGGAGTAGGCTGTCTTGGTTCACGGTGCAGTTTACCCTGACAGGCTGATAATCAGGGGCAAGCGCAGGTTCGGGAGATAGCTTGGAAGGCTCCTTCTGAGGCGGCTCGTGCCACTGGAGGATCCTCAGTCGATATCGATCGCGCTCGACCAGTCGGAAACCCTGAATCGGCTGCCTTGTGTCGCTGAAGCGGTTCTTGATAGACCGCGGACTAACGAACTCGCCGTCCTCTTGCTGGAAACCTAGCAGGTAGAACATTGGGATGCCCATGAGGTTGGGCTCATTCTGAAGAATCGTGATCAGTGAAGCCCATGCGGAGGCAAGTTCTCGCACGCCGGATTCAGTTATCCATGAAAAGGCAGAGCAGGATGCCTTGGCAGGTCGGAAGTAAGCCCCCTCCGGTAGCGACTGGGAAAGGTCGAGTGAAGCCGATCCACCAAGATTGCCCACAAAGTCTAACGCTGTCTTGGACAGCTCATCTGCGGCGCCGGCCCTAGGTTGAGGGTCTATAGAGCCGGGTATCGCGCTTTCTAATTGAATGAAGTCGCCTACTCGGAATCGCAAGAAAACGAGAGGCCCGAGGTTCTCTACGCTGATGATCGAACAGCGTCGCAACGGAATGATTCGCTTGGTCTCCTGAGAATGAAAGAACAACACGAGGGGTCTCCCGGCAAAGGAGAGGGGATCATTCTTGAGCTGTCGCCTTACCTCCTCCGCTACCCAAACGTGACGATAGCGAAACCGATACTCAAATCCAGGGGGCAGAGAAAGGATGTGGGGCAGATCGTAGATATACGGTCTCTGAGAACCCGTTATCGCGAAGAAGGCTTCACTGCGATCGACAAAGTGAGGACCGCTTCCAGCGGATGGTTGAGACCGTGCTTCCATGGCTAAGTTCAGTACGAGCCTACGTGATCCACCCCGAGGGTTTCGACGGTGGGCACTCGGGCACCGTGCCGGATTGGCACGTCGAGCGTATGCTGCGCTACCGCGTCAAGGATGCCCTCGCGACCCGTCCGGCCGTCGAGCCACCGCCGGCGCCAGAACTCGGCGAGTTGCTCGGTTCGCCGGCGTGGATTGGAAGCAGGCAAGTACGCCCGCAGGCGGCGAGCGCTCCCCAGGAGCATCTCCCGGAAGTTCTCCCCAAGGGGGACTACATAGACGAGGCGAGGGCTTCCATGGTTGAGGACAGTGTCGGGGAAACCGACGGCCAAAAGGCCGTCTCGGATCTTTCTGAGGAGCGGATTGACGCCCTCTCCGAAAATACTGTTTACCTTTCGGCCATTGTTGGATCGACCCATCAGCTTCTCCATCAGCCGGACGGTCACGCGCCGGATGTGAAACGACCCGAACCCAAGCGTCTCCCCTAGTTCGATAAACTCAAGCGTCCGACCGGCCGGCCCTCCCGCGCTGTTGGCGGGCATCCGGATTCGGTTGTACTGGCTGGCGTGCGAGGCATAGAGACTGGTCGTCTCCAGTAGCACCGGTCGGGGCGGGCGGAAGACTGGGGCACCCTTCATTGCCGAGGCGATGACGCTTGGCAGACGCGCGTATCGGGCCTGGTACCCCCGGGCTAGTTCCGGGCTGGCCATAAGGAGGCTGACGAGCTTCCCGCCGAGCAGGGCGTTGTAGGGCGCGATCGCGCCGCACACGCTCAGTTCCAGGACGCCGATCCCGAGGTTCTTGGCCTTGATCTCCCGGAGGACGGTTCCGACGGCGGTTCGGACGTCAGGCCGCTTGATGATCTCGGCCAGCTGACCCAGCTCCCGAGATTCTCCAAACCGGCACTCGGTGAGCACCCGCTTTGCATCCAGGAGCGAGGCGAGGGCTTTGGCTCGCTTTGAACGGTAGAGGGCCGACTCCGCAGCTCTGCGGCAATGTTCCCGAGTGCAGGTACCTCCGGACTGCAGATGCTTGAGGTCGTCGTCAGTGGGATGGAGTTGATGACGTACTATCTCAGACTGTGCGAAGGCGCGAAGCCGACGGCGCAGCCCCGCGGAGGGACGCCGCAGGTCGCCCTTCGTAAGCAGCCCCTCGCTCAGGAGGTCGGTCGTGTAGATCCCCCGGATCGCTTCGCACAGCGCCTCGAGCAGGCGGCGAGCCGTCTGCGGGGCCTTCTTCCCGTGGAGTTCCTCGACAAACCGGCCGGTCTCCCACCCGATCCAACGGTCCCGGCAGGTCAACTGCACGATGGGGCTCGCGATGCAGGCGATTCCGATTACGGGGTGGTACGGAGCGGCCGCATCTCTTACCAGTACCAACATGCGCCGCCCCGGGGTCGTCTTGTGTACCGTGGACCAAGTGAGCCGGAAGTACCGCCAGACGTCCAGGAGGCGAAGACCCGTGTGGCGGCAGATCCCCTCTTCGTCGACGATCTGGAGGTAGGGCCTTAAAACGGTCCGGAGGGCGGCGAACCGCAGTTCGGGGTCCCCAATTGCCTGGACCTTCTTGAGTCGCGAAGCCAAGTCGCTCCCATCGCGCATGAGCGAGAACACCGACACCCACTCGCCGTTAGGCCCAGGCCGGCGAGTTTCCAAATCCTCGACGAACCTGCGGACACTCTTCTCCCGCAGCCCCTCGTCGCGGCCCACCAGCAGGGTGCGCCGGATCTTTTCCTTAGTGGAGCCGTGTTCGTCGTCGACGTAGACGGGGCGGCGGACGGCGATTTGCTTTCCGTTGGTCCGAAGGAGCCATCCCTGTTCGAGCAGGTCGAAGAGCACCGAAAGCGCCGTTCGCAGTTCGGTGTCTGGGAGAGTCTTGCGGGTGAGTTCGCCGTACTCGAGGGCATCGTTCCTCAACGCCTTGACCCGATTGAGGCGACTGTCTCCCTCGAGCGATTCGATTTCCCGACCGAGCACCCGGGCGCGTCGGACGAAACGCGTCTGGAGCGCCTCCGACTGCTCCTCGCGAGGCGCCAGGACTATCCACTCATCGTCCGGAACGTTCACGCCTCTCTCCCCTATCGGCCGAGGTAGCCTGCCAGGAGGTTACTCCATTCTACACGGAAGCGCTGCAACGCGCATCGCTCCCGTCGACATCCAGCCAGTTCAGCCCGCGTCAGGGCCAGGAGGAGGAGTTCCAACGCCTTTTTCATCCCTGCGGTCCGGGCGCCTCCCTCCACGAGGGGAGCGTAGAGCTTCCTGTGGAAGGGGTGGTCGCGGTTCAGGACGGTTACGACTCTTCCGTCGAGGCGGAGGGGCCGGAGGACCGCCTCGTCCCGGAGGACTCGGACGAGGATGGAGAACCTCTTGCTGCCATCCACCCCCTCAGGCGCTACCCCGAGCCGTCGCGCTAATCTGCGGTCTCCAGCCGAGGGATGGCCGGCCAGCGGCCAGAGGAACTCCTCATGCCGTGAAGCCGCTGCCTCCGAAGGGGTCGGCCGGTTCTTCTCCCCGAGAGCTTGGAAACGCCGCCGAATCCGGCGGTTGAGCGCCCGAGCGGCCCCCGTGATCTCCGGCGACAGGATGCCCCTCAGATACTCGCCGGGATGGATGCCCTGCTTGGTGAAGGTGACGCCGAAGAGTTCATCGAGTTCGGGCCGAAACCGGACCTCGCAGCGCCACCAGTCGTCGTAATTCTCGCGCCGCTTGCCGTCGAGGAAGAACCACCCGTAGTCGATCTCGCGATTGGCCCGGACGATCGAGGCTCCTGCTCCCTTGGTGATCCCGCGCCGCCCCTTCTCGATATTCGAGAACAAATACCACGCCTCGACGGGCAACTCGGAGAACCGCACCTCGACCGGGGAAATCCGCCGGGATCCGGGGATACGGACCTCGTACCGGAGGGTCCCGCCCCAGGGTCGTGCTCCTGGATTGCACGCTCCAGGGTCGAGGAATAGTGGGTCCCAGGGCAACACGACCTTCCCATTTACGCTGATCCGGCATCCCGTGCTCAGGTAATACCGGAAAATCCGTCCGAGTTCCGAGCGCAGCTGGCGCTCGAGCGTACCGGCGTACACCACGTCGAACCTATCCCATTGGCTCCAGATGACCAGTGTGCCGTGTGGCCCCGCCTCCGACCGATACGGCTCTGGTAGCGTCACCGGTATCGGTTCCGGGATCGTCATCATCCGCCCGGATGCCAGTTCGTCGACGTCGAGGTAGGAGGAGAGCACTCGACAGGGCCGCCGCCAGCTGAAGAGAGTGAGGCGTCGCGCGCGGCTGAGGGAGCTGTTGGGTAAGCCCATCCCAAACCTCCCTAAGCGTTCTCGGGAGGCGAAGCGGGAACTGCCCCCGAATTGGAGCGCCTGCCGGAGCCCGCCGAGATCCATACCGGCCCCATCATCGAGCACTGCTAGGTACGCTCCTCCGCCGTCCAGGCGGCCGGTCTGCGGGATGCGCATGGAGACCCTGCGGGCCCCCGCGTCCAGCGCGTTGTCTACCAACTCGGCCGCCGCAGCCGGTGTGTTCCTATACCCCGACTCGCGGATCGACTCGATGAAGCGCTCGACGACGACGACGGGGGCAGCAGCCCCAGGTGGCCTTCCTCGATTCCTTCTGTCGTGCGCGGTGTCCATGACTCCGCATACAGTACTACGAGATCGTAGTGTCGTCAAGACCGCCTCCCCCGGTATCGAATAGGGATGTTCTTCCGACTGCGGCTCCGAAGGTAGGCCTGGACCCACCGGCGAGTGGTGAGCCACAGGTGGGTCCGACGGACGGCCCTTAACCGTCCCTTGAGCGCCAACTGTCGGAGGAAGTCGGAGGTGAACCCGAAAAGTGCCGCGGCATCGCTGAGCGGGATCGGTTCGTCGATCCCAGGAAGGGGAGCGCGGCGGTACGGGGTGTGGGTGTCCACGGCAATCCGTGGCTTGTATCAGGAAGCGCCGCTCGCTGCAAGCGATCGGGGTGGAGACGGACAGGTGTGGCGCCTGCATCCTGTGATCCGTTTTGCGCCTTCGGAAAGGATGCCCTCCGACCTCCTCATGGTATATAGTTTTCCTGAACCATGACGTCGAGATGAAGTCTTAGAGAGACACGATGGACTGGGCGATCGATCAGGCGAGCGGAGTCCAGGTTCACGCGAAGGACGGTCGCCGCCACCGGAAATACCTTTGTCCCAATCCCACCTGCCGCAAGCGAACCCACTGGCGCGGCGGTCAGGGAGGTCACAGAGCTCACTTCGCGCACTGGCCAGGGGTAGTTGGACAGGACACGTGCGAGGATTATTATCCTCCGCAAGGCAGCGCATCTACTGGGGCATCGAGAGTCGCGGCGGAGGCTTCACCGCTGCCGATCCATCTCGCCGTCCCACAGCCCGACGAACGATTTCCCTATTGGGAAGTTCGGATTGTCTTTCCCGAGTCGCTCATGGGGCTTGGCACCGTAACCGTCGACTGCGGCCTGCGCGGGACTCAGCGGGTTTCACTCCCCACCCTGGCAGGCGGAGGCATCTCGGTCCCCGTCGTCACCCAGACCGAGGACTATCGCCTCGTTCTATCCGATGGCATCGAGGACGAATCCCGCCGGCGCCTCGAACGACCAATCCCGGGCCTTAGCTTGGACGTCCCCTCGGCGTTTAGATACGCGGAGAGCGGGGGCCGAAGACTTCCAACCGGAGTGCCGCTTTACTGGGCACGCGGTTACTACCTGGTCTGGAATCGATCCTCCGCCGTGACCCCGCCCGGGGGCCTGCGGTGGTGGCGGCCCCTTCAGGTACAGCGCGACTGGTGCGCGGCCGAGATCGAGTTCCCCCAGGACCCGGACGAGACGATCTCAGGTTGGGTGGACCGACTCCTCGAGCGGCGCATCGAACATCCCCCGATCTCGATCACGCTGGTCGCCCCCGCCGACGGCCGTCCCAGGGGCGAGGAGTCGCTGGCCATCCCCGAAGGAAAGACAGTAATCCTCGGGATCGTGGGCGCTCCCGGCTCTCGTTTCCCCGACGACCTCAGCCTCCTCGTCTCTGGCCCCGAAGGGACCAAGACCTTGCCTCTGAAGCCGAGGCCCCAACAGATTCTCCTGCAGGAACTTCCCCTCGGGGAGCATCGGCTGGAACTGGGCGGTCTCCCCGAGAGTGCCCTGACCCTGTCGGTGACAAGCGATCGGGGTCTGCCCTCGATCCCCGCTCCGCGTTTCACTGCGCAGGGGCCCAAGGGGGACGAGTCGATCCCGTTCCATTGCGAACGAGCCGGTCGCCTGCTCGGCGACCTCCTCGCCGGGAAGACCGTCTTGATGGACGTCGACTTCCCACGGCGGCTGCGGATCATGCTGGAGGAGACCCTCCCCTCGGGGGCGAGCCCCAAGCGCTCCTTTCAGCTGGATGACTCTGACGGCGTGGACGGGCCTGAGGCCCACGTCGCGCTCCGAAAGGAGATCCTCGCAACGCTCAATTCGTCGCGCGAGCGCGGCCTCCGCGGCCTGCTCCTTGATGCCGGCCCCTATGGTCGTATAGGGGCTCCGACCGGGACGGCCCAGGGTCCGTCGGACCTAATTGACTTGCCCGAGTCCCTCCTGAACTCGATCCGATGGCTCATGACGACACGCGAGGCGGTCGGACACGTACCCTCGCGTCCGGTGCCCCTTTGCCAGAGGATCCCGCCCCGCCGGATTGATACCTGGGTGTCGCTGATCCGAACGCGGACTGCGGAATGCAGCGACCTCATGAGGTGTTTCCTCCAGATTGAAGACTGGCCCCTCGGACTCCACGCGCAGGTCCTCGCCAACCGTCATGTCCTCCGATCCGTCCTGGCGGGTCTCCGGAGGACGCTGTCGAGCGCCACCTCGTACGAGGGAGGGTTGTAGTGAGACCCAAGGCGTACCCGAGGGCTAAGCAGGAACACCTTGCCAACATAGAGGAGACGGACCTTCACAGTTTCGTCGAGGAGATCCCTGAGCGGGCTTTAGTCAGAGTCCAGTCGTGCCTCCCCCCGCAAGCCGGCTTTCGGCCGGAGAGCCGGGACGGCATTCAGCTCCGCATCAAGAAACTCATCCGCCACTTGAGGGCGCTCGACACCGCAGAGCATGGAAGGGCGGTTGAATCGTGGCGCACGCTGTGGATCGCATGGGTCGAGCATCACGACGAGCTGGAGACGCTGCTGCAGTCCTTCGACAACGGTGCGGACTTCAAGGGGGACGAGGAGGTCGCTCAGCCCAACTCCGACTTGGACATCAAGTGCTTTGAGTTCCTCCTCCAGGCGAACGCTGAGGCAAAGGTTTCCAGGCAGGTCATCGAGCGCTTCTACCGGTTCGGCTACTTCGTTCCCGACCCGCGGATCGAGGAACTCATCTCCAAAGCCACCTCCGAAACCCAGATCCGCAGGAGACAGGTCCTCGAGCAGCTCCCAGACCACTTCGCGGCGATCCGCACCGAAGTTAGCCAACTCGGTGAGTCCGTGCGGCGCCTCGAGTCTACCTCTGAGATGCAAGCGGAGGCTTCGGAGCGGTTCGGCACGCGCCTCGACAAACTGCAGGAGGAGTTCGAACGTCTTAAGAACGCGCCCCAGTTCCGGCAGGTGGGCAAAGACGTCGAGGCCCTACGGACCGACCTACAGGGCCTTCGGGGGAACCTCGGAGACCTGGGAAAGCGGCTGGGGAGGCTCGAAGAGGATCTTTCCGGTGCCAGGAAGGACTCCGCAGCCCGCTTCAGTGGCCTGGAGGCCGTCCTCCAGGGGATCCAGGAAAGCCTCGCAGAACTCCGGCGCCTGCCACCCGCCGGCCCATCAGGGACGCCCTCCGGCGGCCCCCCCTCGCCTCCCATTGGGATGGAGTCGCTGCCGATCCCTCGGTCCATGAAGCGAATTGGCCAGCGGTCGGAAGCCCTGACACTTCTCTCCTCCAATTACCAAGGAGCGGGTCTCGTCCCCGGCGTTGCAAGGGCGGTCGCCCGAGAGACCCTGGCGGCTCTTAGCCTAGGCCAGATCCCGATGTTCCGAGGCTCCCTGGGGAAAGTCCTGGCCAGGTCGACGGCATTATCACTGGCGGGCCATCGGGCGAACCTCCTCCGGATCCCGGTCGGCCTGCTCGACGATATGGGAGTCATTGCATGTGTCCGTGCCTGCGAACAGGAGTCGCGGAAGAACCGCGACGTGGGTGCTCTCATCCTGGAGAGCATGAACCTCTCGGCCCTCGAACTCTGGGGGCCGTCCCTTCTGGAACGAACGATGACGCAGTTCTCCGGACTCCCTTCGGATGATTCCCAGGGCCATGTTCACCTCATCGGCACTCTCGCCGAGGGACCGTCGGCGCTCTCCATCACCCCGCTTTGGTGCGAATTGGGACCAATCCTAGACACCGCGTTCTTCTCCGCGACCATGCTGGGCGGGATGCCGAAGGAACTGGTCGGTGGTCAGATGAGCTTCGCCGAGCATGTCACTCTCGCCCGAGAATGCCGTCCTGCCGGAAGTCCCGAGGTCGAGGCGCTTATCGCTGCTCATCCGGGGATGGACGGCCCCGTGTGGAGCCATGCCGTGCGGGCGGCGTCCTCGAAGCTCGGAGCTTGGGAGGAGGCAGCCGGGGGCATCTCTTCCACAGATTCTCTCCTATATGGATGGTTGATCCCGCGCGCCTTGAGTCTCGAGCTTGACCTCAAGGGGTTCCTTGATCAGGCCCGGACAAACCTTCGCCTCTCCCAGAGCGACCCGCGGCTTACGAAGCTGGAAGCGGCCCTGACCTCCGGCCGGGGCCCCTAACTAATGAGCACGCTCTCAGGTTTGTCGCCGGGCGAGGCGATCCGCCTAGTGCTCACCGCTGTGGGCGTGGATGCCAAAGAGGCTACCCTCGAGGCTCCCCCCGACCTAGTGATCGCTGAATACCTCCGGCACGGGATCTGCGCCCTGACCGTTGATCCGGAGAGTATGACCTGTTCCTCGGCGGTCTATGTGACGCGCCTCCTCAATCGGGTCCGGCGTCAAGTCCATCCGCTCTGGCCTGGCCTCGAGAGGTTGAGATATATGACTCCCTCCAGGAGGGAGATGGATGAGGAGGGGGACCGCCAAGTCGACCCCCTGCGCCGGGTGATGGAGGCCTTGAGGGACCTGAGGGATCTCGCGGACCTGGGCCGGGGATACTGGCTGCCCGCCCCCCTCCGCTTCGTCCGCCTTCCAACCGGAGATGCGCTCGCCATTGGCGGTCTGTCGACGGAGATGGTCTCGGAAGCAGTCGGCATCCCGTTCGCACAGTCAAGCCTTGCCCGGTGGATCCGGGAATCGGACCTCCCCCCCGTACTCGTCCGGGAGACCGAGCGGTGGCAGGACTACTCACAGTGGCTGGGTCCCGTGGTCACCGATCTAAGAGAATGGACCCGGAGGCAGCTCCAGGATGCAGAGCGAGATCTCCAGACCAGCGGCAGCAACCTCACCAACTTCGAGGTGTACAGCCCGGGCCTTAAGTCCGCACAGCTGCAGCACTTCCGCTGGCTGCGCGCCTCGGAGCTCCCCAGCGTGCCCCGAGGGATCGTCCTGTGCAGATCCGAAGGAGGCCGGTTCGGGGGTCCGATCGCTCATTGGTTCGGACGGATCGCGAGACATCGCGACGTGCAAATCTGCGAAAAGGAGTGCCGGGTGGAGCCCGAGGACGTGCGGCTGATCCAGTACGGGCTGGATCTCCTTGCGGGTAGCCCTACCCGAATCGAGCATCGACGGACGGTGGGAGGTTTCGAGATTACCTTCAAGAACTGGCTCCCCCCCGGCGAACGCAGGTTGCTGACCGCCTTGGCCCGCGATCTTTCGCCCCGGCACGGACGCCTACCGGGAAGGTTTGCCTTCACCTCCCAGTGGTCGGACCTCATCTTCGAGAGGCTGGGACGCCTGGGGGTCCGGTTGTCCGAAAGCTAGGGCGCACGCGGAGGACGAGGATGGGACCTAGCCAGGGATACGGCGCAGAACGGGTGGTCCGAACGATCAACGAGACGCTCCGGTCGTATCTTGAGGCGCAGTACCACATTAAGGACGAGAGCCTCATCGAAGAGCGACGGCTCATTCTGGAGGACCCGGGGGTGATCTACCAGCGCCCCTATGTGGAGGCAACTCCCGTTTACCAGACAGTCGGTTCGTACGAGACGATCCCACTTCCCGAACGCGTCCGCCGGATCCTAGCCGATCTCTCAAAACTCTCCCCCCCCGTTGGCATCTACCCGACGCCCTACACCCATCAGGCCCGGGGCTTGGAGCGGTTTTTCACGGAGGGCAAGGATCTGATCATCGCCACTGGAACGGGATCGGGGAAGACCGAGAGCTTCCTCATGCCCATCCTCGGCTCCCTAGCGCTCGAAGCACACGAGCGTCCCGACGTGGCGCCCCTGCCCGGATGCCGGGCGCTTGTGCTCTACCCGATGAATGCGCTCGTCAACGACCAGCTGGGAAGAATCCGAAGGCTCTTCGGCGACGAACGTGTCGCCGACCTGCTGCGGAGCGGCCGCGGCCGGCCGGTCCGGTTCGGGAGCTACACCGGCCGAACTCCATATCCGGGAGTTCGGTCCGCAACGAAGGACGCTCTACACCTGCGGCCGATCTTCGAAGACTTCTACCTAAAATACGCTGGGGACGAGGCGACGATCCGTCAACTCAAGGGCAAAGGCCGCTGGCCCTCAAAGGACCTCATCGGCTTCTACGGGGCCGACAAGGTCCAGCAGAGCACCTACAAGAGCGGGAAGAAAGCCGGCAAGCCCCGGAGGATCCACAACTGGCCCATGCGCCTGCTCACCCAGCAGGTCGACCGGGAACTCCTCACGCGGCACGAGATGCAGATCGCCTGCCCCGACATCCTTATCACGAACTACTCCATGCTAGAGTACATGCTCCTCAGACCCATTGAGCGGGAGATCTTCGCCCAGACCCGCCGCTGGCTGGCCGCCCATCAGGACAACCGGCTCATTCTCGTGCTCGATGAGGCCCATATGTACCGCGGTGCTGCGGGTGCGGAGGTAGCGCTGCTCATCCGCCGCTTGATCGCCCGCCTCGGGGTACCCCGCGAAAAGGTGCGCTGCATCCTGACGAGCGCCAGTCTGGGGGAGGGACGCGACGCTGAGGAGGCGGTCGTCAGTTTCGCCTGCGACTTGACCGGCATCCCCCGCCGGCAATCCGCTCAGATGGCACTCATCAAGGGCGATCGGGAGGGTAGGACGGGACGAAGACCCGGGACCCCGGAGGAAGCTGCCCGCATTGCCCGGCTGGATCTTGGGGCGTTCCAAGACCATGCCATCGCGCCGGAGCGGGCGCTCGCCACCGTCCGCGAGGTAGCCGGGTCGCTCGGCTGGCCGGCCCCGCCCGCGGATCCTGGTGCGCTCGACCAGTACATCTTCACCTCCCTGACCGGCTTCGGGCCTGCGGAGGAACTGATCGCCCTGATCTCCGGGCAGGCGGTGGAATTGGGCCGTCTCTCGCAGTCTCTCTTCCCAGGTTCGGAGTCGGGGCTCGCTATGGCTGCGACCGAACGCCTCTTGGCGATGGGCACGTTCGCCCGCCGTGCCTTCGATGACCGGGTCTTCCTCCCCTCGCGGCTCCACCTCTTCTACCGGGGGCTGCCGGGGCTGTATGCTTGTATCAACCGACGTTGCGAGGCCCGCCGTGCTCCGGCTCGGGAGGGGCGTCCGTTCCTCCTGGGCGCCTTGCACACCGAGCCGCGAGTCGAGTGCGGCTGTACGCCCAAGGCCCGTGTGTTCGAGGTGCTCACACATCGCGATTGCGGGAGCGCCTTTCTGAAGGGCTTCATCCGGGGGGCGGACGGGGACTTCCTGTGGCACGAGCCTTCCCGAGCTGTCGGGAGCGAGTTGTCGGAGCGGCTCTATGAGGTGCATTTTCTCGTGGAGGAGGCCCCCCACCCGACTGCGCGGGAAACCGACGTGCAGGAGGTTTGGATCGAGGTCACTTCCGGGCGGATGGCCCGGACGGCGCCCTCCGAGTCCGACCGCTTCCTCCGGGTCTTCGCGCCCAATGCTCCCCCGAGGTTGGTCGGTGTGATGAACGTGCTCTCCTTTCAACGCTGCCCCGTCTGCCTGCGGAGATGGCGTGGGACCCAGTCGAAGATTATGGACCTAGCAACCAAGGGAGAGGCGCCGTTCGCGAATCTTGTCAAGGCGCAGGTCATCCATCAGCCGCTGCGGTTCGAGGAAGGCGCGCGATTCCCCAACGGAGGCCGAAAGTCGCTGCTCTTCTCCGACGGACGTCAGAAGGCAGCGCGGCTGGCTCGGGACATCCCCCGGGAGGTGGAGCGAGATTCATTCCGGCAGGCCATCTGCCTGGCGGCGCAGCGGCTCGCCGGGCTCACGGGCGAAGCGCGTCTGACGCCGAAGATTTACACGGCCTTCGTTTCCGTGGCCTCGGACTTCCATCTGCATCTGTTCGACGGTGAGGATCAACGGCGGCTGCGTGACGACGTGGGGCGATTCAATGACTTCTACGGAGGGAATCTCGCTGCCGCGCTTGAGGATCATTGGCCTTCTCCGGCCAGCTATTCCGAGGCACTACTCAGGCAGCTGTGTAGCCCCTTTTACTCGCTAACGGCGGCAACGGTGGGCTATGTTGGCCCCCTGAAGAATGTCGCGGAACGGATCGCGCAGGAACTCAAGGAGCACCTGCCGGGGAGTTTTGCTAGTGAGGTGGAGAACCTGGCTCTCGCCTGGATCGCCGGTCTGCTCGACGACATGTCATTCGATGGTGGCCTCTCGGCCTCCCTCCGAGCTCAGGCTGCCGGCTACTGGAAGCCCGACTGGGGGAGTGCCCCGGACCTGCCCCGACGCCTCGCGTCGCTACTCTCAGACACGTGGGGTCTGCCGCCGACTTCCGTATCCCGAATCCAGGAGACGTTCTGCCGTTATCTAGCCTCCGAAGTGAATGGCCAGTGGTTCATCGACCCGAACCGGGTGGCCCTCAGGGTCGTTCCTGGGGGCCCCTGGTATCAGTGCCTCTTGTGCACAAGTGTGACGGCCTTCACAATCGCTGGCCACTGCGCCAACTGTGCGGAGACCCCGGTACGCCGCTTGGAACCGGACCGCAGCGAATACTTGAGGGCCCGCAAAGGGTTCTGGAGGAACCCAGTCGTGGCGGCTATAGAGGGCAGGGACAAGCCCCGCCATATCACAGCGGAGGAGCATACGGCTCAACTCTCGCAGCGGGACGTCGGGGTCGTCCAGGCGACCACTGAGAAGTACGAACTTCGGTTCCAGGACGTGGTGATCGGGAAGGACGACGGACCGGTGGACGTCCTCAGTTGCACAACGACCATGGAGGTGGGCGTCGACATCGGATCCCTCGTCGCCGTCGGCCTCCGCAATGTCCCGCCCCAGCGCGAAAACTATCAGCAGCGGGCCGGGCGGGCCGGGCGCCGGGGATCGGCCGTCTCGACCGTGATCACCTACGGCCAAGGCGGACCTCACGACAGTTACTACTTCCATTACCCCGTCGAGATTGTCTCAGGCAAACCGAGGAAGCCCATCGTCAAGACCGACAACGCCAAGATCGTCCGCCGGCACCTTCACGCATTCCTCTTCCAGACTTTCTTCCATGAGACCCTGGACAAGCACGGCGGAACGCTGGGGGCGGAATCGGTGCTCATAAACAGCAGTCTGGGCAGCACATTCGATTTCTTCCGAGGCCCTCGGGAGAGCGCGTTCTCGCTCCACTCGTTCGCGACGTGGGTCAAGAAATGGGTCCTCGGCGGCGTGTCCGACCTCCTTGAGTCCGTCGCCGGTTGGCTCCCCGAGGGCGTCTCCTCCGACCCGAAGGCGTGGATTCAGCAGACCTCGTCCACCCTCCTGAGCACTCTCGAGGCGCTCGCGAGATCCGTGCCCGCTGGAGCAGGAGCGCCAGAGGGCGATGAGGGCGAGGAGGACGGCGAAGAGGAGGCGGCGAGCGGCCGCGACGAGAAAGACGACGCCTCGCAACTGCTTGCCTATTTGTTCGACCACGGACTGCTCCCTACGTACGCGTTTCCCACGGACCTCTGCAGCTTCCTCGTGGAAGAGAGGAGGAGGGTCGGAGGCAGGATGAAGGTGGTCGTTAAGGAACGCCCCCAGCAATCGATCGGCAAAGCACTCAGCGAATACGCTCCTGGACGGTTGATCGTCATCGACAAGCAGGTCTATCGTTCTGGGGGCGTAACGGCCTCCTCACTGCCCACCGAACACGACCGCGCCGCCCGGCTCTTCGCTGAACGAATCCGCCCCTACACGTACTGCAAGGAGTGCGCATACGTACAGGACCCCGATCAGGGTCACGAGAGTTCTGAGTGTCCCGTTTGTGAGGGAGCGCTCCTCACGATCGACATGCTAACCCCAGAGGTGTTCTCTCCCGAGGAGGGCCACGCCTTGGACGAAACCGACCGGGACCAGGAGTTCACGTACGCCACGGCCGCTCAGTTCCCCGTGCCCGCTGGCCAAGACCACTTCCAGGGATGGACCCCGGTTGGGACGAATGGAAGCGTGATCCACTCTGCCGATCGCCGTCTCGTCATTGTCAATAAGGGGAAGAAGGGGAGCGACGACGGTTTCCAGGTGTGCGACAAGTGCGGCGCCGCCGCACCTACGGGCACAGGTCAGGCGACCCGGGCCACCCATCAACGACCATACATCATCGATTGGGGGCGGGGCGGGCAGCGGCCTCCCCCGTGCGATGGTGCGTTCCGAACCGCATTCCTCGGAAGCACGTTCGATTCGGACCTCTTGCTTCTGCGGGTCTACCTGAGGAAGCCCGTCCATTTTAACATGAAGTCCTCGATCGCCCGTGGAGTCCTGGAGGAATCGCTCCAGACCCTCTCTGAAGCGCTGTCGCTCTCCGCGAGCCGGCACCTCAGCATCGACGCCTCTGAATTCAGCGCAGGCTTCCGGATCATCCCGGGCACGGAGGCCGACGAAAGGATCGCCGACGTATACCTGTTCGATACGCTCGCGGGGGGAGCTGGCTATTCGGACCAGGCAGGCCACGCGATCGAGGAAATCCTTGAGAAGACCCGTACGGTCCTGGCCACGTGTCCGGCTGGGTGTGACCGATCCTGCTACGATTGTATCCGCCACTACGGGAATCAGCACTCGCACGAGCGACTCGACCGAGGGCTCGGTCTGGCACTGCTGGGCTACCTCTGGAGTGGGAAACTCCCGCGAACCACCGATCTCGACGCCCAGGCCAGTCGGTTCGTCGGGCTGGCACGTATGCTTGAGTTGGATGGCTACACCTGCCAGAGGGGGATTAGGATCGGCGAGCTCCAAGTCCCCCTCCTCGTCGAGGGGTCGAGGGAGAGGCTCGCCCTCGGCACCTATCACGGGCTTTTGGACCGCGATGCGGACGGCTTCTCCCACCCACTCGATGCGCTCGATGCTAGGGGAGAGAAGATGTACTTAATGAACGAGTACCTCTTGAGCCGAAACCTACCCGGCGCCTATCAGCTGGTCCGAAAGAGGGTCAAGAAATAGGTGCACGCGCTCTACATCCTTGAGCCGCCCCTTCGGATGCCTGATCCGCCCAGTTGGTGGAGCTATTCATCGCTCACCTCCTGGCGAACGTGTCCTCGATCCTGGGCACTCTCCCGAGCCGAGTACTCAAACGTCCGAGCGAAGGTATATCCTGCCCCGGTTTCCACGGAGATGGTCCAGGGATTACTTGTTCATGCAGTGCTCGATGCCCTAAAGCGTAATCGACCCGGCGGCCCGGGAGGGCAGGAGCGGACCCAGGCACCCGAGAGCCCAAGAGCGCTTGCTAAGCAGGTGATGGTTAGACTGCTCAGAGATCTCATGCAGGAGAATCCCCGGAGCAACCTCGATTGGATCCGGGCCAGACTGAGCGTGGACGACTGCGTAAACCAGGTTAAGCACGTGATCCGGCGGACTCGTCCGCCGGCACCCCTACCGGCTCCGATCGACGAGGCGTGCGTCCGGGGCGCGACGTCGAGCCTTCCTTCCTCGGGCTCGGAGGTGTGGGTTTCGGTCGACACTCCTCCCATCGCGGGACGATTGGACGTGGTCGACGAGATCGGGATCCTTGACTACAAGACCGGAGAGCCGTCCGAGGCCCACCACGACCAACTCCGTTTCTATGCGCTCCTCTGGTGGCTCCGCACCAACCAGCTCCCCAAGAGCCTCCGGATCGAGTACCTGCATTCCGGAGAGGAGGCCTATGTCCCCGTCCCTTCCGAGGGGGAATTGAGGGAGCAGGCCAAGGCATTGGTGCGCGAGATCGAGGAGATCGCTTCATGCTTGCGGGATGGGAGATTCGAGGCCAGGCCGAACGTGAAACGCTGTCGTCATTGCCCCGTCCGTCAACTTTGTGAGGAGTACTGGCGGTCAGAGGATACCCTCGCCCTTCGCCAGCCGGTCCCGCACGAGGAGACGGAAGAGTTGCTGGGGTTACGCCACGTGCTTGACATCGAGTTGCACCCCCTCCCACCCGGATGGAAGCCGGGGACCCCCTGCGCCGGTCGGGGAGAGGTTGCCGAAATCGGACCGGTGCAGTTTGCGATCGACCGCTCGCGGGTCCCCAGCGAATCCCCGCGCGTCCCGCGTGCGGCAAGAATACTGGGAGCCGGCCTGGTGAAGGAACCGGGCGATTGGCGCATAGTCCTGCTCAGATCCAGCGAGGTCTTCTGGCTCTTCTGAGACTGTGAAAAAATAGGCAAGGCAAGGATTTTGCCAGACGCAACCCCTTGGGCCACAGGGGGCGTGTTCTCGCTTAGGAGATTGATTCACAAACTCTGAGGGCTTGGACGGGTCTCCCCCCGGTAGGAGTTCGAGGGTGGCCGCGTCCATTATGCCCCGGAGCATAGCCCCCCTGCCGCCCAGGGGATGGGGGGAGGGGAGGTGATAGAGCCCGCGACGCAGGTGGTCCATGGCTGCCTCCGATGGGCTCGCTCCGGCGGACGGACGCCGGGGCCGCGCACGAGACCTCCGAAGCCCGCGGACCCGTCGCCGATGAGGGACCGGCCACGGCCGCCGCCGGGCGCTTCGGAGTGGCAACCCTACGCCGCCTCCTGCTCTTCGACGGCCTCCTCCTCGACCGGCTCCTCGACCTCCGGCTCGACGACGTCGGCAGGCGCGTTCTTCTTGCGGGGCGACATCCGCAGCAGGTAGTGCGTGGGGCGGTTCTTGCCGTCCGGCTCGGCGCCGGCCCGGGAGGCGACGAGCTTGACGTTCACGGCGCCGCCGGCGAGGCGGAGGTCCACCTTGGCGCCGCCCTTGAGCTCGACCACGCCGAACAGGCAGGGCGTGACCTGGCCCGTGAGGTAGGTCGTCTCCGCCTTCACGGACTTGCGGGGCCAGAAGACGCCGACCATCCGGTCCTCGCCGTCCACGGGCGAGAAGAACATGAAGTGGGACGGCGAGCGGTCGCTCTTCGGCTTGGCGTTCTCCGCGATCCGGCAGTGGATCGGCGGCACAAGGCCCCCGAGGTCCAGGGCGACCCGGTAGTACCGCTTCGAGGGGTCGCCGGAGGGGGTCTCCTCCCAGGCGGCTCCGACGTGCAGCTTCTCCGACATCGATCAGTCTCCTTTCTCGCCTCTTCGGCGAAGTTGAATCCGTGTCATTTCGTCAAGCTTCGGGGTGCGCCTTCCCTCCCGACCTCGGAGAGGATGGCCTTGATCCCCCCCAGGCCCTGCGAGTCCGCAGTGAATCTCAAGGCGACCCTCCCGGCGCCGCGGACGTAGAAGCCGGACAGGTTCGGCAGCTCGCCCAGCGTGCCCTGGAAGCCGAGGATCCGCACTCCCGAGCGGGTCGGGACGACATCCACCCGATGGAGAGTCCATGGGTCGCAGTCGATCGAGAGGGCGACCTCCACGGGCTCGCCCACCTGCCGGCGGTCGGGGATGTCGCCGGACAGTCGCAGGCGGTGGAGACAGCGGCTCGCCTGGAGCATCAGGCCGAAGCGCTCCTCGCCCTCCGCCTGGACCGGCTCGAATACGAGCGTCGTCCAGCCGCCGGCCAGGTCGGCGTCCCCGGCGTTCCGGATCCAGGGTTCCACTTCGTCGTAGGGGCGCTCGACCAGGACCCATTGACGGAGCAACTCCTCCGGGGTCCGGGGCTGCAAGCCGGGCGGCGTTGCGGCCTGGCAGCCCGCCAAGAGGAAGAGCAGGGCGGCGACACGGGTCCTCATCGACCCGGGCCTCCCCAATTGCTGGTCCGGGTCGTCGGCTGGACCACCTCGCAGCAGGGGGGCTTCTTGGGGAAGGAGCCCCATCGCGGGTGGCGCATGAGGATCTCCCCGGCTTGGTCCTTCTGGACCTCGGCAAGGATCGTCCGGGTACCCCTTTTCACGCGATCCGCCTGTGCCACGGCGGTCGCGTCGAGAAGCGTCCGGTTGTGACGCTCCTGGAGTTCGTGGAGCCGCGCAAGTTCCGCGAGCTGGCGCTCGAGGTCCTCGCGCTCCCTTTCGAGCCTTCTCACGAAGCCCTGGTCGGCGGTGGGATGCTTTCGGGCGGCGTCGAGGAGCTTGACGACCTTGCCGATCTCGACGCTGAGCTGGAAGAGGGCCGCCGACGAGGCGATGGACCGGACGACGACCTCACGGCGGCCCGGCGTGAGCGCGGCGATCTCCGTCACCTCGATGGCGGCGACACGGCTTGCCCCATCGGGGGAAAGGCCCGCCAAGTCCTCCTCGGTAATGGCCACGGGCTGCCCCGCCTTCTGGATCGCCCGGTCCCAGGCCTGGCGATACCGATCCACCAGCGTCCGGTGGCGGTCGAGCGCTGCGGTCGTCCGGATCTCGCCCACGGCGCCCCGGGGCGAGTAGCGGAGCGAGCCGATGAGCTGGACCAGCATGTCCTGATCGACCTGCGGCAGGTCGAACGCGCGGCGGATCTCCTGGAGGATGTCGATCTCGTTGACGAACCGGCCGTCGAGGCCGCGCACCTTGTCGGCGTTTTCGCACGCCTCCCGGGCCTGATCGAGGGGCATCCCCCGGGCGCGCTTCTCTTCGATGCAGTCTTTCAGCGCTTTCGCGCGAGTCGCCTGAGCGGAGTCGTCGACCGCCGACTCGATGGCCTGGCACCAGTCGTACTGCATCCCGAGCATGGCATTCGCCGAAATCCGGTAGTGCTGGAGGGCTTGGCAGACGGTCGGCGAGGTTTCGCAGACGAGGACGAGGGTGTTGTGCGCGAGCTCGCCAAGGAGTCCGTCCACGACGTCCTCCAGGAAGTCCTCGCGCGCCTCCTTCCCGAGGAGGTGGCGGAGGTTGGACCGGATGTCGAACCGCCCGCAGGCGAAGTCGTAGTCGATGTACCCCGAGACCCCGAGGCGCGACGCCCCGGCGTCCCGGGGGCCCAGCAGATTCGTCGCGTCCGCCGAGAGCCGGAGGTCGAGGCGGTCCCGCCCGCGGTACTCGGAGGGGGTCAGGGGACTTCCGGAGCGCTCCCGGTCGGACCGCTGGAAGAGGTCCTGGGCGGAGGCGATCTCGTGGATCGAGAGTACTGACGCGCAGACCAGGCAGAGGCTACTTGCCTTCATGGAGTGTTCCCTTGATGGCGTTCAGGATCTTGTCCGCGTCCGCGTAGCCGCGGAGCAGGGTGGGAGGCCGCCCTTCGACGGCCACGAGGAGCGCCGGGACTGCAGTGATGCCCAGGCGTTGCCAAAGCTCGGGTTCCTGGCCGACCTCGAGCGGCTTGATCGCGAGCCGGGGGATCTTCGCCTTCAGATCGGACAGGACGACGTCCTGCCGGGCGCAGGCGGGTCAACCCGCCTTCTTGAAGTAGGTGACCGTGACGGGGTCGTCGACGGCGACCTCGGCCTTCGCGGTCCTGGACGCCTTCTCGCGCTGCATCTCGGTCAGGAGCGCGGCGGCCTTTCGCATCTTGTCCATGCGCGCCGATTGCCAGTCGAGGTACTTCCGGGCGTTTTCCCGGGTCGGCCTCTCCAGGAACTCCAGGACCGGGCGGGGAGGCAGGTAGGTCGTGTAGCGTCCGTCGGGAAGGCGGATCGGCTCGGCCCAGATGGATTCGGGTGCTGCCGGCGCCGGCGGCGCGGCGTCGGCTCGGGCGGCGCTTCCGTCGCGCCAGAAATCGACGGCCTTCCGGTCGAAGAAGCTCGGTCTCGCCTGGTCGTCCTGGCGGCCCTCGGTGATCGAGGAGCCGAAGAGGGCGACCAAGAGGGCGTAGGTCAACGTCCGCATCGAAGGAGTTCCTCCAGATTGGCCCGGGTTCCGTGCGCGACGAAGGCGCGCCGGCCTTCGCCGTGGGTCAGGATCAGGGCGTAGGCGGGAAGCCGATCGAGGCCGAGGTCTCGCGCGAGGGCGAGGCCCTCCTCGTCGTAGACGTGCACGCTGAAGTCCTCGCCGACCGCGGCTTTCAGTTCACGGATGCCCGCGGCGAACTCGGCGCGCGGTCGGGCGAGGCTTCCGAAGTCCGCGGCGAGGAAAACCGGCCGGATCGGGAGCGAGGGATGCTTCCTCCGAAGCTCGCGGAGCGCGCGGGCAGAAGTCGCCAGGTCGGGGCTGGTCTCCGAGAAGAAGAAGACGAACTCCGAGACCGCGTCGCCGCGCGTGGACCCAAGGTCTTGCGCCAGGACGACGCCGACCACAGCCAGGAGGATGGCCGCAACCCATGCGAGGTTCTTCACGACAGGTGGCTCTCCAGAAGAAGTTCGAGGGACGCACAGAAGTCCCCCCGGCGCGAGGCCGGGGGGAAATCTTCACGCCCGTCGCGGGTCCTGGGGGGGACGACCGTGGAGCACGTCCTTGAGGGACATGCGTCCCATCGTCCGCCAGAGGTCGAGCAGGAATCGGATGGCCTGGAACCGTCGTCCTCGAGCGCGCGCGAGGGCCACGTTGAGCCGAATCGCCGTCGCTCGGAGGAGGGGGTCGCTGTACCTGGCGGGGCAGAGGAGCGCCCGCCTGGGACAGCACGTCCGGGGCCGCCGGGTCCTGCCTCTCCCAGGCCCGCCGGAATTCCCCCTCCGGTTGGCCATGATTCCTCCCCGGCAGTAACCCGTTGGACGACCCCGGCCCCGCCATCCGGCAGGGCCCCGAGATTCTGGAGCCGGCCTGCGGCTCCAGAAGGGGTAGAGGGATCCGGCTTGGAGATTGGCTGGGTAGCTCCAGAATCCGGGAGCCCCGCGGAGGCTGGGGCCGGGAGACGGCAATCGGGTGCCGGATGCCGCCCGGAGGGAAAGGGGGAGGCTCGCCCCGTGAAGCACGGGGCGAGCCCCGGAAAAGGGGGAAGGGAGAAGGGGGAACGAGTCCTAATTGTCAGAGATCGGGTACGGCGTCACGCGGCTTCGGTTGGGTTTCCTCCCTGTTTCGCCGCGTCGTTCTTCTGCCGGTCCTTCGCGCCCTCAGCCTTCTTCGGCCGCGGCCCGTAGGTCGAGAGGAAGCGCCAGTGCTTCTCGAAGAGGCTGGTCAGTGCGAGCTTCCTCGCGACCTGGACCGAGACGCCGATCAGGGCCCGGAAGGCGTCCAGGATCTGCTGCGAGTGCTCCTCGAGTTCGCGCCGCCGCTCCAGGTTCTGGGCGATGAAGAGGCCTCCCTGCTGGTTGACCACGAAGGCGACCGCGTCCACGAAGCGGATGCCCTCCGCCATGTCGCGCGTGAAGATCACCCGCCAGGGGACGGACTCGATCCGGTGCCACTCCGCCTGCGGGATTCGCTCGAGGTCGCGCGCGAGGCTGGGCGAGAGCAGGATCGGGTTGATCTCGATCTTGGGCGGCGGCGTCTGGACGGGGGGTGCGCCGCCCGGCGCGGCGGGCGGGCTGGGGGGCCTGGGCGCCGGCGGTCGGGGAGCCGGGCCGCCTTTCGGCTTCGTCTTGTCCTGGTTCATGCAGCCTCCATCAGAAGGTCCGCAAGGGCGGTAATCACCTGGATCCCGCTGTGCCTCAAGGGGCGACGGGCCCCCCGGCTGGACCCCAAGGGCCAGCGGCGGCGGCCGAAGGAGAAGCTCGTCAGGGTCCCAGGACCGTCACCGGCCACCGCCATGGTTTCCTCGCATTCAGCTCTCTACCTAAGGGGTCCCTTGACCCCCTCTACCGGAAGAGGAACCTCAGAAAGTGGGATCAGAAAGTTTGTGCATGTCGAGCGGGCCGAAGACAGTTTTGCTGCTGCACCTTGGGGAGCTTCACCTCACCGTCGCCCGCGCGGCATTCCCATGAGATGGAGTCCGATTGCCTCTTCCGGCGTTTGAAAGCTCGTGGTGGACGGGTCTCCGCAGCAAGACATTCAAAGAACTGGCGCGCCATTGGCCCGCGCAGTCGCTTCGGCTATCCTTATCGTCGTGGCACAACTCGACGAGCGAATTACCAGCGCAACCTTCCGTCGATTGACTCTGTCAGTTCACGGGTTGAAGGTTAGCCGCCCGTGGCTGGGTTACGGCAAGGTGCTCTTTCTTGAGCTCGGGAAGCTTCGTGACGAGGCGAGCCACTTGCCCGGGCGGGGGCCGCTCAGCGTCCGAAGGGGGCAGGCGACCATCCTCATCCACTCCGCTTGGCGAGCGGAGGGCGCCTCGCGGTTCGCTTTCGGGATCGAGTCCCCGCCGCGCGTGCTCAAGGCGGGTGTGGCCGGGCTCCTCGGCAGGAGAGTGATCCGGCTCGCTCTGGAAGCCCGGCTGCCGGAATTGGTCGTCAAGCTGGACGGGGCGCTTTGGGTCCGAAGCTTCCGCCTGTACGGGCCGCCGGACTGGAACATCTTCCTGAACGACAAGGATCTCTTCCCACCTAGGCGGGGCTGGCGGCTTGTGGACCACGCCTCGCTGGTCGGCGTCTCGGAGGGCGGCCAACTTCAGCGGTCCGTCTGCTACGACCCTGCGGCCTGGCGGTCAATTCACGGGCGGATGCGGCCATAGGGCACGGCGGAAATCCCCGCCGTCCGAGCCCGGGATGCAGCCGAGCTGATCAGATAGTCCAGTATGCAGCCGCTCCACGACCGGCGCGCGCCGCAAGCGGCCGCCGCGCCCGTGTCGCGACCGATTCTCGGCTCAAACATCGAGAGCAATTGCGGGTTTGAGGACGGGATGGCGGAGAGAGGGGCGCCATGCGCAGAGTCAGTCACTCACATATCCCTTGCCACCTCCGGTGCCAGCGCCATGAGGATGGGCTTCATCATCGCAGATAGTGCGTCGTACACTTCTTTGCTCTGCTTGACCACACCGACGACTTTGTTCCATAGGTATTCCAGCTTGCCAGGCTTCCTGTCGATCTCCGGCTTCTGCAGTTCGGCCACGCTTTCCTTGATCCAGGCTTGGATGTCCTCCTTGGCAAACGTCGATAGATGTGTTTTCATGATTTCGGTAAGGAGGTTCTGCATGGCCATAACCAAGGCGGGAACGTCTGTAACGCCTATGGAGGCGGCGCCTTGGCTCGTCGAGGCCGATTGTACGGCGGCGCCCGGGCTATTCGAGACGGTCGTGTTGTGCGATGAGTCCACGACGGTCTTGTCGCCCTGGACCTTATCTCCCGCGACGTAGTCGCCCATGATCTGCTGAAATGTGTGGGCGCGTATTTGAATCGTAGGCGGTGTCAGCTTCTGGGCGAGACCTCGGACGACGGCGGAGATTCGTCTCCACTCGAAGTCCAACTGCGCAATCATCGCGTCTCGAACGTCCTTGGGAACATCTCGCTCGAAGTCTGCCTGGCTCTTGGGGGTCTCGATTTTCGGAAGAATCCACACGCTATCGAACGGCCTAAGATCGAAGGCCTTCCGGGCCCAGGTGATGACGGCAAACACATCGAGTGGGTCTGAAAGAGGACAGCCTTCCTTGGTGAGAGGAACGGGTTGCGGGCTCTTTATCGAGGGAGTAGAAGAGCCCGTAGACCGAACGATCAGGAGCGCGAGTGAATCGTTGAGAGAATAAGCCTCGGCGTCATAGCCGGCGTGGGATCGAGTAGGCCACGACGCCCTCAGCTCGGGCGCAACCTTCGACACGTGGTCGAAGAGGCTCCCCAATTGAAGGTTCGCCCAACCAAATGTCCACACGTAGCCAGGTCTCACGTTACGAATGGATAGGACCCCGCCGAATCCGGGACGGGTGGAAGTCCTGACCCATGCTCACTGTGGGGTAGCGTATCGTAACCGTTTGCGTCCCACAAGGACGGAGCGAGAACGCCGATCTGCCGGGTCATCTGGATAAACGCCGCGAGCTCTTGCGAAACCCTCCGAGGCTGCGGTATGTATGCCCCCTCGGTTCGACCGCCTGTGGGCCCGCTCTTGGTAGACAGAGGCAACTTTTACCAGGCGGGATGGATCTTCCGGTGAATGTGACCGAAGGTCGGCCTATCGCGCGGGTCGACCGCCGCGCTGCGCCCGGATGCGTTTCTCCACGTAGGCGTAGCAGCTGCGGCCGTGTTCGCTTTCGGGATCAAGCTCAAGCCCGCGGCCCATGGCCGCGAGGGCGCCCTTCAGGTCGCCCAGTCCCTCCCGGGCGACACCTAGGTTCAGCCACGCGCGCCCGAAATGGGGGTCAAGGCGGACGGCGGCCTCGAGACGGGCGCACGCCTCCCGGTGAAGGGCGCGGGCCTGGGTCTTGTCGCCCGAGTGTTCGGCAGCGTAGTTGAGGCGGACCCCGTCCTTGAAGAGGCGCTCGGGAAGGGTGGCGTCGATCTCCCGGGCCAGCGCTTCGTCGGCGCGTGCACCTTTGAGGTCATCCTCCCTGCGGCGGAGGGCGGCGCGGAGGACGTAACCGTCGCCATTCGTGGGGTCGAGCTTGATGGCGATCTCGTAGTCCGCCCGGGCGGCCCTGTGGTCGCCCAGGGTCGCGTGGGCATTCCCTCGGTCGAGGTAGAACCGGGCGGTAGAGGGGTCGAGCTTGATGGCGCGGGAGAGGTCGCGGAGCGCTCCGGCGACGCGGCCGGTCCGAAGCCGCACGCATCCGCGCTCATAGTAGAGCGCGGGGTCGGCGGGGCTTCGTTTGAGGAGCGTCGTCAGGCGGGTCTCATCCTGGGGCTCAAATCCCCGTTGAATCGTCCGGGCGCCCGCGGTCATGACCACGTCCCAGAAGTCGTCGTGGGAGTCCTGGATCTCCGGGATCCGGGGATCGTCCTCATTGAAGAGCGACCAGAACCAGTTCATGCAGGCTGGGCAGGCCCAGAATGCCGGCGTCAAGTCGCGTGAGCATTCGCCGGTGCGCGTCGCTAGGATGGCCCACCACCAGGGAGGCCTGGGGACTCCCCCCATGCATTGGAGGCAGCCGTCGCAGTGGCGATGCGGGGGGCCGGGCCTGACGGAGCAGGCAACCTCGGTCGGCCGCGCGACGGAGGTCTCGAGTTTTTCCAGGGCATCGAGGTGGAAGAGCAGGGCCAGGCGGCCGGCGCAGGCGGGGCAGGCCCAGTAGCAGGGGCCGGCGCGGGGAAGCGACTTGCGGCGCTTCGTGGCTTCGATCCTCCACCAATCGTCGGGGAGGTCGGGGACGGGTCCGGAGCAGGCGTCGCAGGCATCGCAGTGGAAGTGGACGCCCCCGACCTTCTGGGGACAACTTTCTTCGCGATCGACTTGGCGGTCCTGGCTCATGGATCGCAGCGAAGGATAGCAGAACGGGGGGCCGCGAGTCGAGGAAGAGTCGGTGGGGCATCGGCGGCAGGAGGTTATCCGCCTGTCGGTCTCGCTCCGCGCGATGCGCGAACCGGTCCCGTCTCCAGCTGTGCCGCATTCCCTCCTTTCTCAGGGGGCGGCTTCCGAAAGCAGGATCCGGTGGAAGCCGGTCAACCGCGCGCGCTCGCGCTCCGAGAATGAAGGGTGCGGCTCGGTGTAGTAGTCGTTCGCGATCCCGAGGTAGTCCTTGGCCGCGGAGGCCCGTTGAGGGGGGATATCCATGATCTCCTCCATCGCGTAGTCGTCGTCTTCGAGGAGCGCCCCGGACAGGCACTCGATCTTGAACGCCCAGTGGTCGAGATCCCGTGACGTGAGGGACTGCTTGTCCCCCTCGCCCTTGCGGAACGTGACGTCGATCTCGGGGAAGCACTGCTCCATCCAGGCCGCGTGGACGAGCTTCCTCCACGAGGTCCCCGGAGAGCCGTCCTCGAGGAGTTCGTCGTTCTCGATCTCCAGTTCGGTCATGGTTTCGAGGTGCGCGAAGAGGGCCGCAAGCGTGCCGGCGCTCCAGCTCCGGACGGCCGGGGCCGGCCCTTCTCCGAGGGCGTGTTCGGCAACCCAGAGGAGGACGTACCGGCGGTCCTCGATGGGGATGCGGTCGAAGACCGGCACGCCCACGTCCGGAGGGTCGTCTTCCTCCGCGTCGCGGAGGAGATCGTAGAACGTGAGGACCGTCTCGACGAAGAGCGCGCGCTCGCGCCCCTTGAGCTGCCTCGGCCCGTCCGGGGTCTGCCACATGCCAGCAAGGATACATCTCGAATCCTGCCGGATCGAGGCATGGATGAGCAGGAAAAACGGCGGGGGAGTGCGTAGCTTACGGAGGCAGGGGTGGCTAACGCTTGAAGTCGGGCTTCCATCTGCCGTGTCTCAGCCGATCGCGATGGGACCGAAGGTAGTCTCGGTGCATCCCCGGCTGGAGCGCCAGGTCGAAGACGCGGAACGCCAGGTCGCGCTTGCGGCCCTTCAGCGCGGCGTCCGCCATCCGCAGGATCCTCTCCCATTCCCGCGACCCCATCTCCCCGGCGAGGGGCTCGAAGAGCTCGTATCGACGCTGCTCCCAGGCCACCTGGCCGAGGAGGGTCAGGGCCTTCTCGGCCTGATAGTCGAGGTCGTCCGACTTCAGGCGGCCGATCTCCTGCCGCAGGAAGTCGATGCACCACTGGCCCTCTTCCTTCGCGCGTCGGGCGAAGTACCCGTGGGTCCGACGGTAGGTGAGGCCATAGTCCTCCCAGATGAGGAGCGAAAGAAGGTCTTGGAGGAACAGGTCCGACCGGATCCCGGTTCGATCGAGAGGAAGGTCCAGGTATTCCTCGAAGGCCTGCTGGAAGGTGTCGCCGATCACGCCGCAGGAGTCGTCGGCGCCCTCGGTCAGGATCTCGATGGTTCCGGTGAGGACGGCCCGGAAGACTGCCAGCGCCTCTCCATGCCGGGACCGCGCGGCGAGCTTCCTGCCGCGTTCAACGTATCGGTCGAGACGCCGGGAGACCGAGAAGGATTGCGCTTCCGTGTAGAAGCCGCGGGTCTTGAACTGCGCCCGGATCTCGGCCGCGGTGGGAGCGGGGGAGACCGGGAACCTGTCCCACAGCCCGCGCAGGGCGAACGTCATTCCCCGGTCCGCGGGGGTTGAGTCCATGGCCTGGGACCGCTCCGCCTGGCGCGGCGGCTTCTCCAGCACCTTCCCGCGCGCCCTCCTGCTTTCAGACGCCGCCAGCGGACCGGCGGCTGCGAGGACGACGGCCTCGTCCACGCCCGCATCGCCCAGGCGACGCTGGAATTCCCGGAGATGGCTCAACTTGGCGATCATGTCCTCGCGGCCGGACGAGCCGCCATCCCGGCGCGCGCGCAGCTCTCGGGCAAGGGCGTCGAGATTCCCGCCGGGCGCCTCCCGACCCGCCAGCACCATCCAGAGGTCCCAGAAAGAGAGGACGAGATCCCCCCGGGCCGGCGGCTTCACGACCAGCGCCGTGTCCGTCCCGTACGGGATCCTTCGCGCGGAAGCGGCCTTCCTCGCGGGGTTGAGGAGCCTCCAGCGACGCGCATGGGCCATGTTCGATCCTCGGGCTATGCCGGATCCCGCCTGCGAAAGGCGAATTCGCTTCGCTCGCCGTCCCTGCCGCGATCCCGTCAGTCAGGCCCGTGCCAGTTCGGAGAGCCGTCTACGGATTTGCGCATGGTGGGCGCGGAAGAACGCGACCGCGCCGGCGCCAGGAGTCGCTCCGCGGTATTCCTCGTGGAGCCCGTCGACGAACTCCTTGAGCCGGGGCCAGACCTTGCGGGGCACCGCCGTCAGGGACCCGAGTAGGCCGTAGTCGGTCCCGCCTTCGAAGGGGGCAAACCTCGCCAGGACGATCGCGCCCGAGGTGAGCGTCCGTGAATTCGTCCAATCCCGCACACGAAGGACGGTGTCGTCCAGGAGGTCGCGGGCACTGAAGCCCTTTCCCGGTCGGATCGACTCGACCCGGTAGACGGACGGCCGATCCTGGAGCCATAGGCGAAGGAACGCCTGCTCCTCGCGGGGAAGGCTCTTGCCCTCCGACTCCGCGAAGCACTCCACCCCACGGCGATCCTGCCCGGGAGGGATCTTGTCGTAGACGAGCCAGGCGCTATGTTCGGCCATCACGGCTCTGTCCCCGACGAAGGCGTTCCCCCGGAAGGCGTCCTCGCCTGCCCACTCGCGAGTGAGCGCGATGAAGCTCGTGGGATCGAGCCGACGCTGGACAAAGTCATAGAGACGTTCGGCCAGGCGGCGGTGAGGCGGACTGCCCGGGTCCGGCACCAAGCTGGCGCCGGGTCGACGCCCGGCATCCGCTCCCAACAGGCCATGAAGTCCGCCGATGTCCTCCAGGAAGCTGTCGATTTTCTCGAGGAGCACTTCAATTGCAGCCGGATTCACCGATTCACCTGCCGCGATGGACCGCTCGACCTGCTCCAGCATGGCCGGAGCCTCGTGGAGGAACGGCCTCACCTCAGGGGGGACGCGAGGGGAGGCGAGACACTCGCTCAACCGTACCCTGGCGCGCGCGATCCGGGCCAGGAGGGGGTCCTGATCCGTGCCCACGCTACGGTAGCCTATCCGAACCACTTCCGTCCGGCAAGGACGGTGCGGCAGCTCCGACAGCTCTGACCCGCCAGATCATCCGCGGCGCGAGCCCCCGGCGGAACCGCCGGATACCGGCGACGGAGACTTTTGAATTTCTTGCCGAGGTTCCTCTTCCGGTCAGGGGGGTCAAGGGACCCCTTAGGTAGAGGGCCGAGAACGGCCGGGAAGAAGGAGGCGAGGATGAGCGACGAGATGAAAACGACCAGGATGCTGAGGAGCGGCCGGAACTGGCTGGAAGTCAAGAGGATCGACCCCCGCGGCCTCTTCTGGCTCGTCCTGGGCGGGACGACGGCCATGCCCGGCGATGTCGTTTGCTTCCCGGGATTCGACTCCGGTCTGCCGGGAGCCGAGGATGACCCGCCGCCGCGCCCCAGCCCGTGCGCCGCGGAGGTCGTGGTCGATTCCGTGACGGGCGCGGTGCTCCTTCCCGAGAGCGGGAGCCCGGCGTCCCGGCTCCGGCAAGCGATGAAGCTGGTCCGGGACCTTGAGGCGGCGGACTTGAGCGGCGCCGCGCAGATGGTGCGCGACGCGCTGCGGCCGACCCTCATCGAGGACTTCCGGGAACGGAACGCGGCGTAGCGCGAGCCTGCCGGGTCGCGCCCCCTCGGCCAGGGGACGCCCCCCAGCAAGCTCGTCCCACCCGCCTCCGGGCGGGAGGGAGGGCCGGGTCTTTGAAAATCGGGCTCAAGAAAACTTCAAATCCCTTTCCCCTTTCTCCCTTTTCCCCTTTTACCCCTTTCGGGCGATCCTCCGAGACGCCCGAGCCAACCGGTGGCCAGTCGTGATGTCCGGCCGCCGCCCCTTTATCGACCGCTCCTCCCACCCAGTCCGGAGGGGCGCTGCGGATAGATCAAATCCGCATCGTCCCCGTCCTGGACGATGCCGTATCGCCCTTCGGGGCAAGGAGGCGCGTGCCGACGACTCCATTTCCATCGCGCGACGTTTCACCAGTGCGACGCCGGCTCCGTTGCCGTCGTCCCCGACCCGGGAGGATGCCATGAGGCAGTTCCTCGAACGGATGCTCCGCTCGTTCCTTCGTCCGTCCGGCGACGAGCCATCGTCCGCCGGCGGGCCGAAGACGGAAGCCCAGGAGCTCCGGGACAAGATCCGGAAGTGGGAGCGCCAGGCCGAGGAATACGAGGCGATGGGCCTTGCCGAGCTCGCGCGGCGGAGCCGCGAGAGCCTCCAAGCGTACCGCCTTCGGCTCCGGAGCCTCGAGGACCCCACCCTCCGGCGGGTTGCCTGAACTCCAGTCCAAGGACCGTGACATGAACTTCATCGCCGACCGCCTGACCGCCTGCCGCATCGACCGGATCGTCGGTCTGCGGCGCCGCCTCTCCGAGGAAACCAATCCCATGCTCCGCGAGAAGCTCGAGGCCGAAATCGCCGAAGAGCGTCGCGGGCTGGCCCAGCTCCTGGCCTCCGATGACCAGGACTGGAACTGGTTCTACGTGAGGCGGGACGAACACGGAACCCTTTCGCTCCATCTCCGCCGCCTGTGCCTGCCGGTGAACTCCGCCTACGTGGAGCACCAGCTGGGCGAGCTCAAGGTCACGGTCCCCCCCAGGGGGCTGGCCGTCGTGAGCCCCTCCTTCGCGATGGACGCGATCGAGGAGGCGGTGGCCCAGGTGAACCACGACCTCGCCGTGACCGGCGACCTCCGCCGGCGGCTGGCCTACTTCCACCGCATCGCCGAGACCCTCGCCTCCGAGACCGGGGACGAGAAGGCGTGCGCCTGAGAAGGAAGCCGGAACGCGGCCGGTAGTCCCCAACCCACACCGACTCTCGTTCCCGCACTGCTCTGCGGGTGGTTTCTGAATGGACCGCCCCGGAGCAGCGGGGCGGCCTTCTTTGCCCCATCGGGGCAGGAGGATTGCCGTGGAGAAGCTGACGTCGGTCCAGGTGCTCAAGCTGTTCTTCGAGGCGGACGGCGGCCGCCCGTTCACGCTCGCGGAGCTCAAGGAGCTCACGCCCGCGGAGCGGCGCGAGCTGGCCGAGATGGCCGCGAAGTCGATGGGCATCGAGCTCGCCGAGCCGGCCGCCGCGTAATCCAGGCCCCCCGTTCCCGCGCTGCTCTGCGGGTGGTTGATTTCCACCGCCCCTGAGCAGGGGGGCGGTGTGTCCCCACATCGCCCTTCGGGGCGGGAGCCCAAGCTATGATCCCGAACACGAGCGACCTCTACCTCACCGTTCCCCTTCTCGAGATGGCCGAGCGGAAGTTCCCCAAGCTCATGCGCCACCGGACGAACCGCGAGGACGCCCTCCAGGTCCTGCGAATGGTGCAGTGGCAGACCCGCGGCGTGAACGCGCTCGCCATGGCCCACGACGAGCTGGTCCAGCTCGAGATCGACCTCGGACTCCGCATCCCCGCCGCCGACGTGGACGTCGCGCGCCAGGCCCAGGCCGCCTAGCAGGCGGCCCCTGTCCCTCGCTCCAGGATCCTGTCGGGTCCCGGGGCGGTGTGATTCGTTCCCACGAACCCACCGTCCCCTCCGACAGGGGGACGGTGCATTCCCATCTGGAGCGAACCATGCGCCACGTCTACCCTGCGGCACTTCCGAGGGCAAACCGGAGATCCTTCCAGTACTTCCTTGCGGGGATGTACGACCGGCTGTACCAAGGGGCGGTCGGCTACCGGGGCGAGGAGGCGGACTACGTCCACCTCGCCGCCGACAACGGGAAGTGGTGGGCGGTCATCAAGCCCATCACCAACCGCTCGGGCACCCTCCTCTGGAGCAACTTCCTGAGATGGGGCTCGACCGTCCGTTCCAGGTTCGGCTGGGACTACGCCAGGCGCCGGCGCCACCCGGGGACCATCGACACGATGGTGAACCCGAAGTGGCTGACCGCCTACTACGTCCCGCCGAAGTACGTCCCCCTCCGTTCCCTTCGCCACGCCTGCTAGAGGAGGTCGCATGACTCCCGCGCAGGCGATCATCATACGTCGGCGGATCAGACGCGCGCTGTGGGGAGCGGTCCGAATCCTCTGGTTCGCGATCGCCACGATCCTCACCCGGCGGCTGTCCGTCAGGAAACTTGCGGGACTCCTTCCCGCGCGGTGCAGGAGGACTTGAATGTCCGACACCGTGAAGTTGCAGTCCGTCAAGGGCGTGGTCGAGCGGGTGAACCCGCGCGGCCTCATGATCGCGGGATCCTGGTACGACTTCGACGCCTCCTTCGAGGGCGAGAAGCCCGGACAGGAACTCGTGGGCCAGGAAGTCGAGCTGGCCCTCGCCGCCCCCAAGGGCAGGAAGCAGTTCTTCCACGCTCTCGAGGTCTCGGGCGAGATCCTGGGCGACCCGGAGGGCGGCGACGAGCCGGCCCCGGAGTCGGCCCCCGAGGGCGCCGGCCCCGCGGAGGACAGCGCTTCGCCCAAGCAGGTCAAGTTCATCGGGACCCTCCTCGAGAGGGAGGGGCTGACGGACGAGGACCTCGAGGGCATGACCCGGATCCGTTTCAAGAAGGCGTTCGCGGACCTCACGAAGCGCGAGGCGTCCAGGACGATCCAGTACCTGGGCGGCGAGAACTCCGCCAACCGCGCTCGCCCGAGCAGGAAGTAGCACACCGGCGACGGCCCCGCCCATCCCTCGTGGATGGGCGGGGCGTCCATTTCCAGGTGCCCTACGATTCATCTGACAAAGGAGAACCTGAACCTCTACCGGCTGGCCTCGACGGATTCCGCACGGCAGGCGCTCACCGGCGTCTACGTCCACCCCCGTGGCAAGTTCACGGCGGCGACGAACGGATCGATGCTGGTCGAAGTGACCGCGCGGACCGAAGGTCCGTCGGACCCGGATCCCGAGCCCTTCATCCTGCCCCCGAAGGTGGCCCAGCAGTTGGCCAAGGAGCTGGGAGAAGGCGCGACGGTCCAGGTCGGGTTGAACAAGGTCGAACCGACCCTCACGATCAAGAACGGCAAGAAGGCGACGCCCGTGCCGTTCGACCCCATCGAGGCGCAGTACCCCGACACCCAGAAGCCCAGCCTCTGGAGCGGCAAGGGCGATCCCGTGAGCCTCACGTGCGACCCGGAGTACGTCCAGGACGTCCTTCGGGCGGCGGCCGGGGAGAAGACGGTCCAGGTCACGCTCTACGCGGACCGGATCCGATTCGAGTCCACGCCGCGCGACGTGAGCATGGCCGTCGGGAACCCGGCTCCCCAGACCGAAGGCCGGCGAGTGGCCTTCAACACCGAGTACCTTCGGCAGGTCCTGAGCCACGCGGCGATCGGGAAGTCGGTGACGCTCTCGCTTTGGGGCGACCGGCTCCGGATCGAGTCGAAGAAGGACGACGGGCAGACCGCCCGCGGCGTCCTCATGTGCTTCGGACCGCCCGCGACGGGCAAGGTCCAGGCGGCCGCGCCGGCCAGGGCCAAGGCGCCGGCGGCGGAGCCCAGGGCCGAGGCCCAGGCCCCCAAGGCCCGGAAGCCCGACCCGGGGACGGCCAAGCCGAAACCGCCGGTCGCGGCCCCGTCGCAACCCGTTTCGTCCGGCTTTCGCTGGTGGGGCAAGCGCCGGAAGACCTTCAACCCGAAGGCCGTCGACCCCAACAAGCCCCCCACGGAGCTTCAGCGGATGCTCTACACCTACCTCCTGCGGCGGCACGGCGAGGAGATCACCCCTGAGATCCTCCAGTCCACGGACTGCGTCGGGAAGATCGAGGAACTCAAGAAGGGGCTCTCCTACGACCAGACCTTCGCCACCTGGCCCCAGTGGAAGAAGGTGAACTACCTTCTCCTGGAACGTAAGGTCGAGCCCGAGACGGTCTGCGAGGTCCTGAACGGGATCTCGGACATCAAGACCGCCTCCGAGGCGATCGGGGCCTGGTCCAAGAAGCCCGTGCCCGTCGCCGCCTGATCCCGCTTCCAACGCGGGCGGCCTCCCCATCGCGGGGAGGCCGCCCCGTTCCCTTCGAGGTACCCGCATGACCCGAACCGGAATCCTCCGGCGCTACCCCCGCGTCGTGGCTCACGTCATCGCCGAGTCGCTGGGGTACGCGACGCCAAGCCTGGCGGCCAGGATCGTCGCCGACGCCCACCAGGGCCGGCCCAACTACTGCGAGTGGATCGCCTGCTGCTACGGCGGCGATCCCCGAGGGGCGGTCCGGGACGCGATCGCGCGCCGACACCGGCACCACGGCTACATGGCGAGCTACCCCCAAGCCCTCGAGCTCGTCCGCCACACCATCGAGACCGGAGGAGAGCCGCTCTTCGCCTCGTGGTTCTGAAGGCTCACGCGGACAAGTCACGCTTGGAATGCCGGCGCAAACGCGGTATTCTGGAAACGCCTATGGAACAGATCGAGTACAAAGCACGGATTCTCCCTGACGGACATCTCCCCCTGCCGGAGGGAATCCCCGCCAAGGCGGGAGACGAGGTCCATGTGACGATCACGCTCCCGGAGACGCCCGATGCCGAGGCGAAAGCGCTCAAGCAGTGGGAGCACCTCCGCGGCCACTGGATGGGAGCCATAGAGACCGGACTGTCGGATGGAGCCCTGCGGCACGACGACTACATCTATGGGTCTGAGTAGCCGTGCGCGCCGTGTATGCGGACACGGGTTTCTGGGTAGCGTACATCGATAGGTCTGATCCGCTCCATCCTCGAGCGGCTGCCGTCAGAGACGATCATCGTAACTGGCCCTTCGTGACGTCGGAGTTCGTCCTGTCGGAGACCGTCACCTTCCTCCGCCGCGAGTCGGATGCGCAAAAGGCCGCCGACTTCGGCAGGCAGGTCCTTGACGGTGCGGTTGGGACGCTTCTCCGAACGGAACCTCAGGACTGGCCCGTGGGACTTTCGCTGATTCGCCAGTTCTCGCAACTGAAGCTCAGCTTCGCCGACGCAACCTCCATTGCCGTGGTTCGAAGGCTCGACATCCCGAAGATCGCCGCCTTCGACCAGCACTTCTCCATCGTTGCACCGGAACGCGAGATCCTGAAGGGGTAGCGTCTCCGGCCTGGCTGCCACCGGCCGCCCCTACGCCTGGCGCAGTCGGGCGGCTCCTCACGAGGTTTCCTCATGAGACTTGCAGGACAAGTCCGCATGGGGTACTTCCCGACGCCCCCTCGCGTCGTGGAACTCCTGAAACCCCTCATCCGATTCTCCGCATTCGGCGACAAGACATTTGCCCTCGATCCCTGCTCGGGCGAGGGCAAGGCCCTGGCGTCGCTCTGCGAGGGCAAGAACGCCGAGACCTTCGGTATCGAGCTCGACGCCGCGCGCGCCAAGGAAGCCGAGTCCAGGCTCAAGCACGTCGTCCACGGCTCGTTCGACCTGGTGGAGATCTCCCCCGAGGGATTCGGCCTCCTCTTCCTGAACCCGCCGTATGACGACGAGGAGGGCGAGCGCAAGGAGCTGATCTTCCTCCGGGGGACGTTGGACTGCCTGGTCTCGACGGGCGTCCTCGTCTACATCATCCCCCAGAAGCGCCTCAGCCGTCCGATCGCGGAGCTTCTCGCATCCAACTTCACCGACTTGGCCGTCTACCGGTTCCCTGACGGCGAGTTCGAGCGCTTCGGCCAGATCGTCATCCTCGGCCGGAAGAACCTCTGGCCGCTGGATGAGCCGACCCAGGCCGAGCGCCTCTTCGAGCATCGCGAGGGCGACGTCGAGCCTCTCCGGGAGGGGCTCTACGGCCGGTACCACGTCCCCGCCTCTTCCGGGGCCATGGTCCGGGAGCGGGAGGTGGACCCCTTGGAGCTCCTCAAGCTCGCGAAGGGATCGCCCCTCATCCCGCGCCTCCAGGATCTCGTGGAACCCCGGGCTCTGGCGGAAGTCACCCAACCCCCCACCCGCCTCCATGTCGGCCACCTGGGGCTCCTCCTCGCCGCCGGGCGCCTGAACGGCCTCGTGGGCGAGGGCTCCAACCGGCATCTGGTGGCCGGGGTGCCCCGCAAGCATGTCGTGGAGACGACCGAGGTCGAAACCGACGCCGAAGGGAACGAGCAGGAAGTCCAGAAGCGCCTCGAGACCTTCCGCGTCACGATCAAGATCCTCCTCCCGACGGGGGAGATGAAGAAGCTCCTATGAACGACCCGCGCCCCTACGCCATCGGCTACTTCAAGGATCAAGAAAAGGGGTACCACGTCAGCGCCGTCTTCGACCGCCTCCTCTTCGAGGGGAGCCACGACTACGGCGGCCAGATCGTTCTCGCTTCCGTCCTCGGGCCCCACAGCGCCGTTCGCGGCCTGCTCGCGGCCATGGCGACGGGGCGGGAGATCCGGACGGACCGGTACTCCCGCGCACGGTTCTACGGCCGGGAAGGCGGGCGGATCCTCACGGCGGCCCTCGGAGGCGGCGCCATCCACGGATGTTTCGTGGGGCCGCTCCTCCTCAAGGCCGACGAAGGACGCTCGGCCCTCCTCGGCGACGAACCCCGGAAGGTCCTCGACCGGCTCTCGCAATCCATGGCCCTTCCGGCGCTCCCGGAATGGGCGGACTGGATCTGCAACGAGCTCCGGTCGAAACGCCTCCTTTCCCCCCTCTCGGGCATGGGGGCGTCCGGCTTTTCCATCAGCGCCGGCGAAGACGACCTCGACCGCATCCTGGCGGACGGGGTACGCCGCGGCGCGCTCAAGTTCTGACCCACGATGACCGTCTCGATCGCCAACATCCAGTCCGTCGACGACTACATCGCCGGATTCGTGCCTGAGCTGACCGCCAGGCTCAATGCGGAACTCCAGCCCCTCTACGATCCCGCAAGCGACCCCTGGGACGCGCGGCTCGGGACCCTCGAACGGACTCCCTTCCGCGCCCAGGGAGACGCGATCATGGGGATCGTCCGGACGCTCCGGCGGCAGAACTTCGCGCTCCTGGTGGGCGAGTGCGGGGTCGGGAAGACCCTGATGGGCATGGGCGTGGCCTATGCGCTCTTCGGGGACCGATACCGCGTGCTCGTCATGTGTCCGGGGCACCTGCTCGAGAAGTGGGCCCGCGAGATCGCCGAGACGATTCCGGATGCGACCATCCGGGTGATCTGGAAGCTGTCCGACCTCATGCCCCTCTCGGGGGGCAGGCGCAAGCCCCAGGGTCGAGAGTATTGGATCGTGGCCCGCGACCGGGCGAAGCTCGGCTACCGCCGCAAGGCGGCCTGCTCGTTCCGGCGCCGGCCCTACAAGAAGCCTCCGCGGGGCGAGGAGTTCGACAGGAGGTTCTATCCCGCCTGTCCCCGTTGCGGCGACTTCCTGATCGACAAGAAGACGCGGTCGCCGCTCCACGTCGAGGACCTGGAGCGCAAGGCCCGCTTCTGCGACACCTGCGGCGAGGCGCTCTGGGAAGCGGACCGGACGGGAGTCCGCCGCTACCCGCCCGCCGAGTACGTGAAGCGCCACCTCAAGGGCGCCTTCGACCTCCTGATCGCGGACGAGGTGCACGAGCGTGCGTCCTGTTAAGGAGGTTTGGCCGATGGCCGCTGAAACGCGGCCCCGTCTCCACCGTCTGGAGCTGAGGGTATACCGATGTGCGTAACCGTGGTAGCACGGTTGGGTGCAAAGCTC
>Ga0187893_10002001_pt1 | contig 46232 bp, 41 predicted proteins | sample MA1701074metaG_FD_139574 | JGI IMG/M metagenome (GOLD analysis project Ga0187893, IMG submission 139574) | White microbial mat communities from a basaltic lava cave in the Kipuka Kanohina Cave System on the Island of Hawaii, USA - MA170107-4 metaG ... | reverse complement strand
TTGGAAGCGGGCCGGGAAGCTGGCGGTGCCGGCCGAGCGCGAGACGACGACCCGGGCGTCTTCCAGCGGCTGACGCAGGGCTTCCAGGACGCGCTGGGAGAACTCAGGCAGCTCGTCGAGGAACGAGCTGCCTTGATACGGTGCAACGGCTGGCGGGGCTCGATCTCGAACTCGCGGAAAAGTAAGGGAGACGTGCTCGTCCTCTTGGCGACTGGTACGCTGGGTGGTATGGCGACTCGCTCGGCGGCCCACGCGAAGGACGAAAAGGCGATCTTCGAGGCCTTCCTCGCTGCTCACCCTGCCTTCGCGGCCGAGCTCGAGGAGTTCCACCAGCCGGACGCCCCGTTCCCGGACATCATCGCGACGCTGAAGGACGGCACCGAGGTGGACTGCGAGCTGGGCGAGTGGCTCGACGGGGCGCAGATGGGGGCGGCGAAGCGGTACGACGGGCTGGCGGCGGCGATCCTCGACGCGACCGGCCCGCAGGGGCCGAAGCCGTCCCGACACTTCCGGGCGGTGATGCTCTGTCCGCGGGAGGACACTCCGGCCTTCAACGCCGGGGACGAGGCGGACTTCAAGGCGGCGCTCACGGCGCTCATCCAGGAGACCGACCGGCAGTGGCCTTCGGAGCGGTTCTGGCACTCGCCGCAGGGGCGCATCTGCCGCGAGCTCGCCGACTATCCGCCCCTCGGGAAGTACCTGCGGTCGGTGAACTTCGACCCGCTCGTCGTCCGCGGCAAGGAGCGCCCGTGGCCCGCGGGGCAGCCTTGGATCGTCGTCAAAGGGCGTCCCGGCTCGTACTCGCCCGAGACGGCTCTCCGCGCCATGGGGGCGATCCTCGAGCAGAAGATCCGCCACTACGGACGCTTCTCGCGGCCGACACGGCTCATCGTCTACTACGGCAAGGCCGTCGCGTATAACACGCCGTACCTGGGGGTCGAGACACGTGAGTTTGCCGACGTGGCCGCGCTCGCTACCGAGGCCGTCCGTGGGCAGAACGTCTTCGAGAAGGTCTACCTGCTGAACGCGCTCGAGCCCGGGCTTGAGGCCTTCGAGATATATCCCGCGCTCACGCGGTGCTCATGACCCGTACTCGACTCGATTGGCCGCACGATCGGTGCATCCTCTGCCTGACCGCAGGTCCGCTGACGTACGAGCACATCATTCCCGGGTTCCTCGGCGGACGACTTCAGGTGAGATTCCTCTGCGGCTGTAACTCGAAGGTCGGATCGCGGGAGGCTGTCCTCAAATCGGATCCGTCGATACGGCTCGCGATCGAGCACCTGAAAGACCAGATTCCCGGCACCGCCGCGTCGGTGATCGAGGGGCAGCCGTTTTTTGCGGAGAGCCCTAGGGGGAAGGTGCGCGGGATCGTGAAGCGGCAGCGGTTTCAGATATCGGCATCTCGCGAGCCGGACGGCTCGTGGGTTCAGCCAACCAAGGCGGGGCGGAAGACAATCGCCGCGTGGCTCAGCGAGCAGCACGAGGCTGCGGAGGTGGAGCGCCTGCTTCGCCAGTTCGACGAAGCTCCCGACGATACCGCGATCGACCTCGGACCCTCGATCCGCGCGATCAAGTGGAGCCACGGTGATCCCCGGCCCGCGCTCGGGGGCCGTCTCGTCGACGACGGACCGATCCTCAAGATCGCGTACGAATTCCTGGCGTGCCACCTGATGGGGGCCATCTACCACCTGCGGTTCGATGACATTCGGGCTGCAATTCTCGGCCGGCCCGGAAGATCCGGCGCTTACCGGATCGAGAGACTTCGAGGAGAGGGCTACGCTCCCATGCACGGTCTCGCCCTCGAGGCCGGCACGCCCTATATCATCGTGCAGGTCCGGTTCTTCGGGTGGCTCGCGTTTCGGGTTCACTTCCTTCGCGTCGCCTGGGGCGGGCCGCGCTACGTCTACACGCTCGACCTCATCCGCTCGGCCGGTTATTGCAAGCAGATCGCGGACGGCTCTGCTGGTCGTCCGGCCGAGGAGGTCGAGCCGGCGCCGCAGTAGCTGAGATGCGGCGTATTACGCGCGAAGTCTAACCTCACCGGCGACGTAGCGGACGTCACCAACCCCCTTGCAGGGCTGCGTCTCAGATCTTATTGCTGAGAGGGTCGTGGGTCCGACTTTTTGCCAGATCTTGGGATCGAACTCCCTCGCGAACCACGGCCCGAGCTCAGCCTCGATGACGCCCACCGCGAGGGAGTTGGCCCTTTTGTCAGGACTCAGCTCGCCGGCGAGCGCCTGGATGCGCTTCGCGGCGTTCACAACATTCCCGTAAGCGGTCCACTCGCCGTATCCCTCCGCACCGACGTGGCCCAATACCATTGCGCCGTAGGCGACACCTGCGGAGAACGAGCGTCCTGGAGCGCGCTCATCGAGGAGACGCAGCATGTCGGCCACGAGCGCGCTCAGTGAGATAAGCCAGGGATCTCGGACCTCTAGGCCGACATTCGCGAGGGCGACATCCTCTCCGATGGACGACATGACAAACATAACCTCGTCGCCGATCGTCTTGTCGATGAAGCAGTGATTGCGTCGGGCTGCCTCCACGATCGCCCCGACGAACGGAGACGCTATGTCCCGGACCTCCTCGGGCGATAGGCCGTGCGCGAGGTCGCTGAAGCCGCGCATGTCGACGAACCCGACCAGTCCCTCAAACTGCCGATGCCCGAAGGTCGAGATGATCCGCGGGCCCTCGCGATTGAGCTCGACCGCCTCTCGGAGGGGTGTAAGGACCTGGGGCAGCTTCGTGTGCCCAGAAACGTGGAGAAGCCACCGCGAGAGCCCTTCCGAGGTCGGTATCATTTCTGTTGCTCCAGTGTATCGGCTGAGTACCGTGACCCACTGTCAGGATTATTGGACATTCCCGAGCCCACGCCGGCATGCCAGAGTCCCTCGGTCATGGACGATCATGAGGGAGTGTTCCGCGACCTCGAGCGGTTCGCCGAGGAACACCATCTCTGCGGAAGCCTTTCAGGGTGCGCTGACGAGGCAACCGCCACTGGCTATTTCTTGTGGGTCGCCTGCTCCTGCGGCGTGGTGTTCGAACGGTGGGTGACCCCCGAAGCCGCGGCGTATGATCTCCTCCGGTCGCGGCTGCTGACCTCTCAAAACTGAGGCCGAATTCAAGTACGAGGCGGCTTCGAGTACTCCGTGAGGAGCGCATCCACCGACAGGTGGTGGGTGCCCAAGAGGGCCTGCAGCTTCTTGTCCGAGAGATCCTTGAGATCGGCCGAGGCGAATTCGGCAAAGAAGCTCCGAACGTTTTTGGTCAGCCTGTTCAGTTCGGTCTTGCGCATGATCTGGACTTCTTCATTGAACCCAGCGCCATTTGCCAGCTTCCCGGCCGGGATGATCATGACGTTCTTGGCCTTGGCAGCCTTGTAGTTCTTGGCGAACCACGCGCAGGCGTTGTTCATCTGACCGGTTTCGTCCTTGACGATTTCCTTCCGGTCGAGGTGAACCTCGCTCTTGCACTCGACGAGGAGGTATTCGCCGTCCCGAAGAGCCCACAAGTTGTCGGGACCCTCCTTCCACTCTTTGTCGGGCCGCTGAGTGGAGAACCCCAGGGCCCGGCCGAGCTCGTCAAACGCGTGCTCGAAGCGGTCGGCCTTCACGCCGAATTCGAGGCGGCTCACGATCTCGTCAAGGGAGACGGCGAGATCCGCGTGGCTCTCGAAGCCCTGAATCCAGGCGATGATGTTCGCGACGCGCTGTTGGCTGACGACGATCCGGTCCACCTTCATGCCGTGCAGCGGCTTCATCAAGAACCGATTCTTCTTGTGTGCCTCTACCTGGAGCTTGTTCGACTCATCCTTGCTGAGCTGGTAGGTGTACCGAGCCATCTGCTGGAGGTACCAGCCCTTGTCCGAGGGGGCGGTGATGTGTTTATTGATGAGGCTCTGGATGAGCGTCACCGCCTGCCCGGGATCGCCTTGATGGAAGGCCGTCTCAGCGTCGAGCTCCATTTGAAAGATGTCGAGCGCCTTGCCGCTTGGGAGAGTCTGCTCGGTCGCGTCCATGCGCTCGGCGTAGAACGCCTTCCAGTCCGGGTCGCGCTTGAGGCACTGGTTGATGAGGCCGCGCAGAATCTCAAGCGGCGGGGCATTCTTCTCCTCCTGCCTCGCCATCTCTGCGATCTCGAGGCCGATATCGATCTGTGCCCTCGTCTGGTCGGAGAGGTGCTTTCGGGCGCCTGGGGCGCGTACGGTCTTGACCAGCTCCTCGCCGATCAGGACGATCACGCAGTAGTCCTTCTCGCCCCGGACGCTGCGGCCCATGCCCTGCTCGATCGTGCGGGCCACCCGCATTGCCGTGATGTCGCTCGTCGCCCGGCACGATTCTTCGTAGCGGTCGATGAGGCTCTCGGAGTACGGCTTCGAGTCGAAAATGAGGAGGCGGCACATGTCGTCGGGGAGATCGATCCCGTCGTATCGGTTCACGACGACGAGCGGCCGATCGTGGTTGCCGGTCCGGAGGCCCTCGATCTCGCCGTCGATGGTCGTCTTGGTGGCGACCGCCGCGCCAGCCGCCTGCCAGCCCTTGGCAGCGTTGAAGCTTGGTACGAGCACGACGACTCCGAACTTGCGCCCGGATCGTGGTCCTCCGAATGACGCAACGACGGTTCCCCGATCGAGCGCGTCGATCAGGGACGGGATGAGCACCATCTTCTCGCCTGACCAGCGCTCCTTCTCGTACACGAGCGGCTGCTTGATCGTGGCGGGACTAAGCCGTAGCCCTTTGACCAGGAAGGAGTCATCGGTGACCGTGGCCGACATGAAGATGCGGTGCTTGGCGTTGTAGTAGGACCCGAAGAGGTCGAGGGGCGGCAGGTACGGCTGGATCTCCACGCTCTCGCCAGAGACGACACACTGGCAGGTTCCGAGCGAGTCCCGGAGGAGTGGCCACGCGAACTTGATCGCGTCGTCATCGGCATGTTTCGAGAGCAGGTCCGCAACCTCAGCCTGTTTTTCGGCCCAGTCCCAGTAGGGCACGGGGAGGAGGGCGTCATAGTTCCCCTTGCGAATGTCGGCAAAGCTGCCGAGGCCCTGGTTCTCCAGAGCGCCCGCGAAGAGATCGACGATCGGCGCATACGCTGGTCCCGAGCGGGGCAGCTTGATCGTGAACGACTCGCGGATCTCATCGATACACGCGTGGCTGTCGTCCATCACGAGCGCGGAGACCGGCAGGGCCTGCGGCCCCAGCTTGAATTTGGTCAGGCCGTTGAAGAGCTTCTGGACGACGGTGATGAGGATGGTTTTCCCCTCAAGAAAGTCATGGGGAAGCTCGGGATCGGCTACGCAAAACGGAACGCCGAACTGCTTTGCCTGCGCGCAGGTCTGGCTGATCAGAAACCTGTTGGGGCAGAGGTACACAGCCGGACCGCCAAGCTCGTTCAGCTTGGATTGGAGCATGAGGAGGCCGATGAGGGTCTTGCCCTGGCCGGTGTGCAGCTTGAGGATAATGTCCCGCTGCGCCCGGTGCTGCTCATGCCAGGCGCGAAGAATCGCTTCCTGGGCGGGACGGAGCGGGCCCTTGTCGCTTGCCCGGTCGAGCGTCTCGTAGAGCGCGACGGGATCGACGAGCTTACCGGTGTCCCTCTTCGCGAGGCGCTTTTTGAAGTCAACCATCGTCCGCTGCCGCGCCCTTCCTTTGAAACCTGGTGTCGGGGCCTTGAACCACAATCTTATCAAACCGGTACAAACACTCCGCGTCGAACGGGGCCTGCGATAGGTTCGAGGCCCGCGGCAGCCGGGCCGGGCACCGAGTTGCTGTTAAGCTGCCTGCTGACGTCACGCTGACGCTTTTCCGGGGATTCGGCGGGATTTCCGGGGACGCCCCGGCCAGGGCTACGCTGCGTAAGGGTTGATTTCTGATGATGCGGGAGACCAGGGACACGACGCCAATGCGTCTCTTAATCAGCGCGTCCAAGGGTCGAGTCCTTGACGGCCCACAAAACAACGTCACGGGGTTAGCGGGCGCTCACAGGATGCCCGCAGCCCTGCTGACGCCACGCCGCCGGTTCTCCGGCGTTCGCGGAAGCTTGCCGGTCGAGGGATCGTGGCGCTCAGGCCTCGTATGGCGGGAGGAGTGGAGTCATCGCCACCGCCTCATTCTCCTGCTTCCTGTGACGTTCCACTGCCCAACGCACCTCGCCGACCTTCTCTGGATTCTGACCGAGGCATCCCAAGAGGGCATCGTCCGGGGCGGCTTCGATGGCTTCCATCGCGCAGAGCCCGGCCTTGACCAGCGCTTGATAGTCGCCGCGATCGAGGCGGCTCCCGACCTGAGCCGCGAGGTCGGCAGCCTCCGCGGGCACTCCGACCTCGACGCGAGTCAGGAGCCGAACTCCTCGATGGCCAAGGTCGAGGCCAGGATGAAGCAGCTCCGCTACGCGAAGAGTGGTGGGGAGCAGGTCGCAGGTTCGTGCGGCGACCGCGCGAATCTGCCCCGCTGCTCCGCCCAGAGCTCCTCCAAACTGGGTCAGCACCCCCTCAATCTTTGCGAGCGGCCACTCCGTAATCCATAGGAGACAGGCAGCGGCTTTCTTGGCCCGAAGCGTGGGGTCGTGCTGGTCGGCAACGTTTCGATGAAGCGCGCGCAGGACGGAGGAGGCCACGCCCTGCCGCCGAAGCTCGCTGGGCCAGGTCTGCGGCTCCTTCTGCGTGCTCTTCTTGTTCAAAGGGAAAAGCACGCCATCGAGCTCAACGGTAAGCTGCGTGGCGGCGATAAGCGTAGGATCTGTGATGGCTTCCGGCTCGATGTCAGCGAGGGCGTCGACGAGTCTCGTGATCGATTCGACCTCAACACCCGATTCTCCCGAGAGCCGCCCCAGGGGTGTGACGTGGTATCGGCCGGCCTTATCCGGCTCGATCATCTTGTGCGCTTCAAGGTCCGCGAGTGCCTCGGCGAGACGGTCGCGATCCCAAACCCAGTTCTCGGCCCGCCGGCGCTCCTGGAACGCCCCAAAACTACCCTCGAGGAACTCGATCGCGTCGTCTGCGCTGAGCGCCTGCCGCGCGGATCGCTGGGCCGCGACGAGTACCCGAATGATCAGGGATCTAACATCGGTGTCCCGGGAGACAAACCGGGATTCGATATCCTCTGGGACGCCGCGGACATAGCGAGACCAGTAGTACTCCTCGTCCCGCGGGCTGAGGGCGAGAAGATAGGAGGTGCCGCGTTCGGCAAAACCAAGGCGGCCAGCCCGCCCGACCATGTTCTTGTACTCGGCGACGGAATACGGCGTCGGGTCCGGGGGATGCTCGAGGCCGACGATCACGACCGCTTCTGCCGGCGTGTTCACCCCCATCGCGAGGGTTGTCGTGGCTGCAATGACCCGCAGGGTGGTTCCGGATCTGCGGAACTCCTGTTCAATCACTTGCCGCTCGGTGCGATCGAGGTCCGAGATATGGAACGCGACACCCCCCGCGAGCGCGGTGCGCAGGGCGATTGAGGCATCCGAAGGATCGCCGGTCGGCAAGGCCTCGATTGCGGTCTGCGCGGGTGCCAGGCCGAGCTCGCGGGCAAGGTAGAGGGCGCATCCCCGCGCCTGGCCGCGCTGCTCACGGAAGACGATGACCTGCTTGCCTTCCTTGACCAACCTGCGGACGAGCGGGATCACCCAATCCTGGCTCGTGTCCTTCCCGTACTGCCGCTGGATATGTCCGGAAAGAACTTGTTCGTCTCCAGTTGCCGCAATGAAGCGAAAACTGCCGTCTGCGCGGAGGACGCCCTCGTCGAGGGGTACGGGCCGATCGTTCCGCCTGAGGAGGCGCGCGGCAAGCCACGCTTCGAGCCCGTTGGTATCGCCGATCACGGCCGAGAGGGCGACGAGCTGAGGCTCAAGGCCCTCTCGCCGCCGCATACGGAGCAGGGTCAGGAGGAATTCGAGGTTCGCGCCTCGGCTCTGGTCGGCGATCATCTGCACCTCGTCGATGACCACGGTGCCCACCTGAGAGAGCAGGTGGGGAGCACCGATCACAAGCGCGGCGAATTTCTCGTATGTCATGAGGCAGATGTCGTACTGCCCCCGCATGAGGGCTGGGATGTCGTCTGTGATCTCACCGGTCGCGCGGATGGTGCGCAGCCCGAAGTCGCCGTAGATGCGCGCGAAGTGCTGATGCTTGTCATTTACGAGCGCTTTGAGCGGGAGCAGAAAGAACGCGCGCCTGCGCCCGATCGCGCCTTTGAGGGCCGCCAGCTCGCCGATCATGGTCTTCCCGGACGATGTCGGTGCCGAGACGACCAGATGGTCGCCGCGGAGCAAGCTAAAGTCGTTGATGGCGTCAATCTGTAGCTGATTCAGGGTTGGGATCGCTCCAGCCCAGGCGGCAAGCAGCGCCTGCGGGAAACCGTAGGCGCCCAGGCTCTGGATTTCAGCTGTGGCTTTCGCCTCCGCGTACTCCGGGAAGGCGGCTTGGTAGAGGGGCCCCGGGGTGAAGCGCGGCCAGCTGAGCGCCCCGTCCATCTGTCCCCGGAGCGTCGGATGTTGTGGCTTGCCCAGCTGTTCGGCCGCGGTGGATACGCGCTCGGTCACGTACTCGAGGAGCCGGTAGACCGAGATCTTCCCCGCCTGACGCACCTCCTCGGCGCCCTGGAGCGCCTCGAGGAGGAAATGAGTCAAGAGGCCGTGACCGAAGCGTTGGTTCTCCCAGGCCTCCTCCGTTGCCGTCGAAGCCGTGAGGACGAGGCGGCCTTCGCCAGAGAGCTGGTCGAGAAGATTCGCGACCGAGGGCAGGCTCCTCGGAAGGAGGCCGGCACGGAGGACCTTGGCCCCCATGCCACCCGAAAAGCAGCAGTCCAAGATACAGACGACGCGGCGGGCCGGAATCCGCGAGAACCAATCCGTTAGCGTCTTGAGCGGAATCGCAGAGGCGGCGAGGTTCTTGGGATCGCAGTCGTAGGTCGCGAGTTCGTGAGTATCGCTGCCGTGGCCCGAGAACGCCACGACGACGAAGTCGTCCGGATCACAGCGACTCAGATCCTCAAATTCTGCCTGGATCGACGCCGCCGTGGCATCCGCATCCGTGAGAAGGACTCCGCCGTCGCCGAGTGTGTCCGAGAAAAGCGCGTGCAGGCCAATCGCATCCCGCCGGGCGCAACTGAGCCAGTTGATATCCGGCGAGGCATAGCGGTCGATGCCGACGAACAAGCCGCGGAATGCCATAGGAGACTTGAATGAGAACGTTTAGATGGGGCTGCTAGCGATCCCCTCGGCGGCGAACCGGGAATCCCATCTCGGCGGCCAGACCCTGGTCCTTTTGAAGCTTCTCTCGTCGCATCCCGATCCGTTTCGTCGCGAGTTCTTCGAGCGATGCGTTGTGTGGAGCGACGTCCTTCACGACACACTCCAAGTAGCCCTTGATCGAGCCGAGATCGCGATCGAATTCCGCCTTCGTCGCCGGCGCATCATGCTGAAGACTCGTATAGGTCAGCACGAGGTCGCGGCCAACGACTTTGCCGCGAGGCGGGTTCAGCGTGTAGGTCGAGGGCTGGCACTTGAAGAGGTCCTCTTCGCCCGTGAAGGGAACGAAGAACTGAATCTGCGTACCTGCGCGGTAGAAGGGCCGGCTGCGGTCGTGGATCAGCCGGGACGGATCACCGCTAATATCGACCTGTACCTCCTGGTGGTCCGTGGTGATCTTCGTCTCGTCGAGCTGAGGCGGCTGGAGCGTGAACTTCGCCGCGAACTCCTCGGCCAACCGGCCGACGTCTTCACGAAGGATGCGATCGCTGGAAAGAGCGTCGATCTCGGCCACCATGCGCTTCTGCTGCGCCTCCATCACTTGGCGGAGATCGTACTGCGCGAACAGGAGATCGTCTCGTGACATGCTTACATTCTCCGGGCCGGACTTTCCGACGTCAATGTCGGGGCAGCGTATGATCTATCCCAGGTGTGTGAGGCCGTGTCTGATGAGATGCGCGGCCACGGTTTGGCAGCCAGCGCGGCACCGGGGATCGGATTGGAGCCAGAGGCCCAGAAGTACGAGGCCGACGCTCGCGAGCAGTAACGCGTTGCCATCACGGGCCATGCGCTTCCTCCTTGGGTGCTCCCCGCCGCCTCCGGGTGGCGGGTCCGGTCGATTGCCAGACTTCAGTGTTCGGTGTCGTGCCGTCCAGTCTCGTTGCCGTAACTGTCCTTGCTACGGATCCGCCCATCCTTGCCATGGATGACAAGGTCGACCTTGTCCCGCTTCGCGACCGGTGTCGCCTTGTCGACAGCCGCCTGCTGCGTCCGGTGGGACGACTTCGTGTCGCCGCTCTGCTTCACGGTCCAGCCCGCCCCCGATCCCTTCGGCACGACGTGAACGTTCTTTTTTGCCATCCTCTCCCTCCCGACATGGTCGCCAGCGTCCAGCGACGGATGTTGCCTAAAACGCTAACAGAGGGTCCGGCGACTGTCAACGACAAGATCCATCCGGAAGTTGGTATAACAAACATGTTTGTGGTACTGACCAGGCTGAAGTAAGCTGGAGTCTCGATGGACTCTGGGGCGGTGTACGCGGAGCTCGGCAGACTGGTGCGCGCGCACCGCGAGCGCCTTGGCCTCAGTCAGGCCGCGCTGGCCGAACGGGTCGGGCTTTCACGGACTTCGATCACGAACATCGAGCAGGGTCGTCAGAAGATTCTGCTCCACCAGCTGTTCGCTCTCGCCCAGTCGTTGGCGGTTCGTCCAGAGGCTCTTCTTCCAAGCATCGATATCAGTGAGATCGCGCCGCAGCTGGAGCAAAAGCTCGGCAAGCATCTCAAGGGGGCCGAGAGGGAGTGGGCACGGCGAATCGTCCTCGCGAGCTCGAGGGGAGGTGTCTCGAATGCCAGCCGACAAGGCTAAGTCGATCGTGCGAAAACTGCTCGATGAGCAGAGGATTCAGAAGCCCCCCGTTCCCGTCGAAGAGTTCGCAAAGAGGTTAGGCGCGGAGATCCGGTACTCACCGCTGGAGGGTGAGATCTCTGGCATGGTCTTTAGGCATGAAGATCAAGTGATTATTGGCGTCAACTCTCTCCATCACCCCAACCGCCAGCGCTTCACGATTGCCCACGAGATCGGGCACATGCTGCTGCACAAGGGCGTCGAGGTTCACGTCGACAGAACATTCCGCATCAACCTACGGGACGATGTGTCCTCGCAGGCCGTGGATCCTGAAGAGATCGAGGCGAACCGCTTTGCGGCCGAGCTCCTCATGCCAGAGCACATGCTGATAGGGGATCTCAAAGGGCGAGTAATTGACTTCGAGAATGAAGACGATCTTCGCCGTCTTGCTGCAAAATACCGCGTGAGTCTTCAGGCCCTCACGTTCCGGCTGATCAACCTCGGCTTGATCTCCCCCGAGTAGGCGAAGCTGCCGTGGCGAACGAGAAGCCGCAGAAAGCGCTCTTCCCCGAGCCCTCGTCCGGGTCGACGGTGCTCACGGATACCGAGATAAATGAAGCTGTGGCGGGTGGGCTGCTTATCGCACGGGAGACGTTCGATCAGACAGGTCTTGAGCCGTGCAGCTATGACGTGAGAGTCGGGCTCAAAGGCATCCTTGGCGGTCAGGGAGTCGAGATCGACCTGCGGACGTCCGCACTCGAACTGGGCCCTGGAGCCTACGCTGGCGTGCTGTCTCTCGAGAAATTAGTCCTCCCGAGAGACACGTTCGCTCGAATCGGTGCAAAACGCTTCTTCTCTTACGAAGGCGTAATTCTTCTGACCGGGGCCATTGTGGATCCGGGGTACGAGGGCCATCTGCTCTTTGGACTCTACAACGCGTCCCAGAAGAAGGTTGTCATCAGGACGCGGCGGAAGATCTGCAACATCGTCTTTGAGCGTCTTCCCCACCCGAGCGAGAAGATCGCGGCATCTGATCCCGATCTACGCACTGGCAATTTCCCTGACGATTTCGTCAACCGCATGGCGAACATGGAAGTGCTGCCGTGGATGCAGATCAGCGAGCGGGTGAAGCAGATCGAACAGATCACGAGCGACATCCTTGATCTGAAGGCCCGATACGAGGATGTTTTGCAGCCGATCAAGAAACTGACTGAAAATGTTGACGCATTGACGAAGGATGTCGCGTCGCTCGCTCAAGAGACGCGGTCGATCGTGAAGGACGTTGGGAATCTCGAGAAGATCGTGGCAGAGAACAGCAGGCAGGTGGCACAAATCACTGCCAATCTTGGCACGATTGTCGGGCAGCTCGGAGCTGTGCAGGAACGTTCGAGGTCACTGGAGGAAACGGGCCGAACACAGAGTGAGGTGCTTACGCATCTACGGACCCGGTTCGGCAGATTTCAGTTGCTTGTCTACATCTTTTGGGCGCTGCTTCTTCTTGCCGCCGGCGCTTTGTTGCCGGAACTCGTGAAGAAGCTACTTCGAGCGGGCTGAAGGTTTAGAGAGGGAGATCGGATGGGCGGGGAACGCGGATGACGGAGCTTATCTGGGAGGGAAAGTACCTGGATGGAAAGAAAGTCGGGCCGGTGCGGATCGCATTGCCGTTTCAGACGATCGAGACGGTCAATGAAAGCACACAGGACCGTAAACTTACGCTCGATCTCTTTGCCGCAGGCCGCGATCCTGAGTGGCGCAATCGTCTTGTCTGGGGAGACAAGAAGTACGTACTGCCAAGCTTTCTTCCTGAGTACAGCGGGAAGGTCCGGTTAATCTACATCGATCCGCCTTTTGATACCGGTGCGGACTTTTCGTATACGGCCACCATCCCTGAGTACCAAGACGCCGACGAGAATGGAGGGGTCTCGTTCGTTAAGGAGCCCTCGATTCTCGAACAGAAGGCGTATCGAGACACGTGGGGACGAGGACTCGAGTCGTATTTGCAGTGGTTTTACGAAACGATTGTCTTGCTCCGGGAATTCTTAGCCGACGATGGAACGCTGTACGTCCACCTCGATTGGCGGATGGTCCACTATGCCAAGGCAGTGCTCGATGAGGTCTTCGGGCCCGGTTGTTTCCAGAACGAGATCATCTGGCAGCGATCCTTGCCCCACGGGAACATCGATTACAAGTTCGGCTCATCCCACGACACCCTGCTCAGATACACGAAGACCGACACGTTTGTTTGGAATCCTCAATATTCAGCCCACCGCGAAGCGTACCTTCGCGACTTTTATAAGTTTACCGAGGCTGATGGACGACGGTATCGGCTGATCTCCTGCATAAATCCTAACCCGAATCGACCGAATCTCACGTACGAGTGGCGCGGCGTAAAGAGGGTATGGAAGTTCTCGAAGGACCGCATGCAGCGCATGCACGACGAGGGCCTGCTGGTTTACTCGAAAAATGGGATTCCCTCCTATAAGGGATACCTCGATGAAATGCGCGGCGTACCCATGCAGGACATCTGGACAGATATCCCGCCTCTGATGGGCAGCAGCCGCGAATGGATCGAATACCCTACACAGAAGCCAGAGGCTCTCTTAGAGCGGATTCTGAAGGCGTCCTCAAACGAGGGCGATCTCGTGCTCGACTGCTTCGTGGGCAGCGGAACGACGGCCGCGGTTTCGGAAAGGCTCGGGCGGCGCTGGATCGTTTGTGATCTGGGGCGGTTTGCCGTTCACACGACGCGGAAACGCCTTCTCGGGCTCCCCGGGGTCCGGCCATTCATCGTCGAGAATCTCGGGAAGTATGAGCGCCAGGCGTGGCAGGCAGCCGAGTTTGCCGCCCCTCACGATCTTCGAGAGCGCGAGGCTCGGTACCGTCGATTCATTCTGGAGCTCTATCGGGCCACCCCACTTAGCGGCCATGCCTGGCTCCACGGAACTAAAGCTGGCCGCATGGTTCATGTCGGCGCAGTCGACGCTCCTGTCACTTTGGCTGACGTCAAATCGATCGCCTCAGCCCTCTGGCGTGCCGTCGGGAAGGGGAAAGACGCACCAAGGACTGCCGCCGTCGACGTGCTGGGCTGGGAGTTCGCATTCGAGCTCAATGAACTGGCGAAGCAGATCGCCGCTCAGGCGCGCGTCGATGTCAATTTCAAGAGGATCCCGCGTGAAGTACTCGAGAAGCGGGCTGTCGAGCAGGGCGACATTCGGTTCTTTGAACTCGCTGCCCTGGCGGTCGATGTCACCGTGAAGAAACGCGACGTAACGCTTGCGCTCACTGACTTTGTCATTTCCCCCGACGATATTCCCGAAGAGGTTCAGAAGACGATCAAGCACTGGAGCCAGTTCGTCGATTACTGGGCGGTCGACTGGGATTTCAAGGACGACACGTTTCACAACCAGTGGCAGGCGTACCGCACGCGCAAGGACACGAACCTCGAGACCAGGGCTTCGTATACATACGATGAGCCAGGGAAGTATCTCGTTGTAGTCAAGGTGATCGACATTCTGGGGAACGACACGACGAAGGCACTCCACGTGGACGTTCGCTGATGGCGCGCGGGAAACGGCGGCAGAAGGAGGTCGAGGCTCAGGGGTCGTTGCTCGATGTTACCGCGAAACTCCGTACCGCCCCGTGCGTCCCTGCGCTGCGGGCCGCAGTGAAGGCATGGCGGTCCGATGGCTACAAAGGGGCCACGCAGACGACGCGACTCCTGCTTGACCATTGGTTCAATACCGATCACCGGCTGCCGTCAGGCCGTCCGTTCTCGTGGCACTACTCTCAGCGTGATGCGATCGAGACCCTCATATTCGTGTGGGAGATCGAACGCGTTCGCACGCGGAAGGGGTTACTCGAGCGATACAGTGAGAATCTCAAAAATGTACAGCTCGCGGCGCACGACGACTTCGCCCGCTACTGCATCAAGATGGCTACCGGTAGCGGCAAGACGAAAGTTATGTCGCTTGCGATCGTCTGGCAGTTCTTGAACGCAGTGCGAGAAGAAGAGGATATCGGTCGGGATTATGCCAAGACATTCCTCGTCGTCGCGCCGAACGTCATCGTATTCGAGCGCCTGAAGACCGATTTTGGAGGAGGTCGGATCTTCCAGGTCGATCCTGTTGTCCCGCGAGAGTTCAGAATCTTTTGGGATTTCGATTGCGTGATGCGAGGAGAAGGCGAACGAGCTCACGCAGAGGGCGTTCTCTTCTTGACGAATATCCAGCAGTTCTACGATCGCGGCAGTCGCGGCATGCAAGACGAGCCGGAGGCGATGAGCGCGGTCCTCGGACCGAAACCGACGACGCAGATCCTGGAACTGAGCGATTTCGCCGGCCGCATCGCAGCACGGGACGGAAGGCTCGCGATTGTGAACGATGAGGCCCACCATACTCACGACGAAGAGAGCGAATGGAACAAGGTCATCCGGCAGCTGCACAAGGGCACGCCCCTCGCGGCCCAGTTCGACTTTTCCGCGACGCCTCGGTTCCAGAAGGGAGCCCTCTTTCCCTGGACGATCTACGACTACCCGTTGAAGCAGGCAATTCTCGACGGGATTGTAAAGCGGCCCATGAAGGGTGTCGCGAAGATACACGAGGCGAAGTCCGAGCACGCGAGCGTGAAGTATCGGGGATACCTCACAGCTGGCGTGGAGCGGTGGCGAGAATACCGGGAACAGCTCGCGCCTCTCGGTAAGAAGCCGATCCTCTTCGTCATGCTGAACTCGACCGAAGACGCCGACGACGTAGGCGACTGGTTGAGAACGAAGTATTCCGGAGAATTTGGCGGCGAGAGGACTCTCGTCATCCATACCGACCGCACAGGGGAAGTTGTGAAGAAGGATCTCGACGTCGCTCGCCGGCTTGCTCGCGAGGTGGATCAGGCCGACAACCCGATCAACGCCCTTGTAAGTGTCCTCATGCTGCGGGAAGGATGGGACGTCCAAAACGTGACCGTGGTAGTCGGGCTCCGGCCGTATACCTCGAAGGCGAACATCCTGCCCGAACAGACGATCGGACGTGGCCTTCGCCTCATGTTCCGTGAATTGCACGTAGCGTACCGTGAGCGGGTCGACATCATTGGTAACAAGGCGTTTCTTGAGTTCGTTGAGGATCTGGAGAAGCTCGAAGAGCTTCAGCTCGAGACATTCGAGGTTGGCAAAGACAAGCTCCACATCGTGACGATCGCTCCAATGGCAGACCGGGGTGGTTATGACATCGGGCTGCCACTGCTTAGTCCAGCGCTGGTCCGTAAGAAAAGTGTAGTCGATGAGATCACCACGTTGGACGTGGCGAAGTTCGCGTGTCCGGTACTGCCTCTCACCCCGGGCGACAGCGCGGAGGCGAAGTTCCGCTACGAGGGATTTGACCTCCTTACGTTGCAGAAAGAGATCGAGCGCGAGTACACGATCCCGGAACCTCAAACCTCCCAGGAGGTCATTGGCTATTACGCGCGGAGAATCGCTCAGGAGGTGAAGCTGCCGGCGCAGTTCGCGGCGCTCGCGCCCAAAGTCCGCGAGTTCTTTGAGCAGAAGGCCTTCGGCAGGGCCGTGAATCTAAACGAGAAAGTCGTCGTTCGAGCAATGAGTACAAATGTGACTCACTACGTCTGCGTGCAGACATTCAAGAAGGCTCTTTCGGCTTTGACGATTGAAGAGCGGGAACCGCAGTTGCTTGACGCTGCGCGATTGCTTTCGTCAACGACGCCGTTCCCGTGGTCGCGACCTGTTTGGGAGGGAAGGAAGTGCGTGTTTAACCTGGTCCCATGCGGCAACGCGTTCGAGCGCGCCTTCGCGAAGTTTCTTGACGGCGCGAGTGATGTGAAGGCGTTCAGCAAGCTGCCCGAGGTCTTCGGGTTTGCGATCGACTATACGGATACGAACATGAATCTCCGTTCGTACTACCCGGACTTTGTGGCAATCGATGAGGCAGAGTGCCACTGGGTCCTCGAGACCAAGGGCCAAGAGACTGCGGAGGTAGAGAGAAAGGACGAAGCGGCGAGGCGTTGGTGTGAAGACGCGACGCCGTTGACCGGCACAAGATGGAAATACTTGAAGGTGCCGCAGAAGGAGTTCGAGCGGCTACAGCCTACGACGCTGGCAGAGCTCATCATGCTTGAATCGCGCGCCTGACGAGGTGTGAGAAGCGGGACTCGATCTCTACGAGCGTGGAGGGTTCGATGGGGCGGACACTCGTCGTAGAACGTCATGATTGGGAGACGAGCGGTAGCGGGCATCAGATCCAGTTTCCGCGGCGAGCGTTTCAGAGGTTTTTCGGCGCGACGGGGTTTAGAACATTCAGGATCTTCGATCCGCCAAGCAGGCGGCGGCCGAGACGAGTCGCACGAGCGCAGATCCCCGGGTATGCGACGTCCGCAACATATCGGCTGAACCGCATCACCGAGATCGGAAGAATGGGCCCAGGCTTCGTTCTCATCGAGGAAATCATTGATGATGCCTCGCCGGTAGCGAGCTATGACATCTGGTGGTTTACAGGCATGGCGGCAGGTCGCATCGCGCGACGTCGTTGGAACTGGGCCCGCGCGCAAGCTAGTCAGTATGGGCCAGGACGACGGTGGACAATTCTGAGAAGGAGCGGGCCCAGGCGCGCCTAGGCGGCTCCCGGAAGCGTGTTTTCGGAGATCGCGAAAGGTGACGAGCGACTACGTTAGCCGGCCTGCCGATCCGCGAGATATCTTTCTGTCACACAGCTCCGCCGACAAGCCTGTCGTCCGGAAGATCGCGGCTGACGTAGAAGCGCGCGATGGGCGCGACGGTCGGCGGTTGACCGTCTGGCTCGACGAAGCCGAGATCCGCCCGGGGCAAAGCATCCCCGGCGCTGTGAACGCAGGGCTGGAGACCAGTCGCTTCTTCACCGTGCTCATGAGCCCGGCCTACTTCGAGAGCAGGTCCGGCTGGACCGATGCCGAGTGGCACGCCGTCCTTCATGTCGACCCCGACAACCGGCGCGGACGCATCCTTCCGGTTCTGATCGCGGACTGCCCCATGATCCCTCCGCTCCTCAGACATCTCCGCATCATCGACATGCGGGAAGCGCGCTACGAGGAGGGACTTCGCGAGCTCCTGAGCATCCTGCGGGACGAGCCACAGCCGAGCGCCACGATCTACAAGGGCCAGCTCATCCTCGCTGGGCGCCGGCTCGCGCGGGAGACCCTGGTCGCCGAGCGCGCGGTCGTGGACGCGGAACCGACCGCGGCGACGGAATTTCTCTCGTGCAACCTTCTGCCCGTGGAACGACCGCCCAGTTCTGTCTACACGGCACCGATAGCAATGTCGCTCCGGACACCCCGGCTCGACGGGACCCATGCCCTTCCACCCAAGTCGCTCGTGAAGCAGGTGATCCGCGAGGCCCAGGAGAAGGCCGGGCGGAGACCCTTCACGCCCGCCTTCCGAATCGTCGGTGAGGAGATCGTCACCCTTCACGATCTTGAGGCCGAAGACGGCGTCTTCGCACCAGTTATCGAACGGGAGAGAGCTGGGCGGGACCGCTTCGAAGAATGGCTCTCTGATCCCGATGACCGGAAGATCATCACCTCCCTCCTCAATATGGCGGTGTCACGGCACGCGCACCGGCAAGGGCTCAAGGAGGATAACGAGCGGCAGCACCGCTTCTTCTTTCCGCCTAAGGACGGGCTTCCGTGGTCGGTCACGTGGAAGCCGTTCCACAACAAGGTCCCGCGTGAGGTCGCCGGCCGACGGCGGGGTCCGAAGGGCGAGTTCTGGCGGCACGCCGCCGCCTACCTCACGATGACGTTTCTCGGGAATCGCTTCTATCTCAAGATCGACCCCACGTGGGTCTTCACGACTGACGGCGAGCAGATTATGCGGGGTCCAGAGGTGGGAAGGCTCGCGGTCCAGTGGAGCGGCGCCGAGCGGAATCTTTCGCTCCTCTACCACATCCGGTTCTGGTCTCATGTTCTCCGAGAGAAGCCCGGCCCGATCGCCATCCGAGGCGGCGACCAGTCGATCGAACTTTCGGCGAAGCCGGCCTTCATCAAGATGGCGTTCGGTATTCCCGGCGACCTGAAGGATCTCGACCACGGCCTCGATACTTGGGCTGAAGCAATCGAGAGCATGGAGGAGAAGGCTCTCGAGGCTGAGCTAGAGCGACAGTTCGCTCGCGAGGTGGAGCGGGAGGACACCCCGGAGGAGGGCGGAGAGCAGGTCGAGACGCCAGACGAGGAGCGGGATGAGTAGGCGCCGGGGACCAGCCGAACGACGCTCGGTTCCCACGCCCGCCTTCGATGCCGAGGTGCTCCCCGAACCTCGGATCCTCTTCGGCGGACGGCACGAGCACGTTGACCCCAAGATCGGTCTTGCGCTCTACGGTCCATATAGCGGGCCGGATCAGCCCCGGCCGCCGCTCTCAAGCATCAACGTCGGGATCGTCGGCCCGGCTCCAATGCTCGCCGATGCGGAGCGGTTCCTCCACGCGGCGACGGGTGAGCTCGTGAACGACGGCTCGCAGCCCTTTCTCCATCCGCACTTCCCCGGCTTCAACGCCGCCCCACCCTTTCAGTGCGCTCTCGTCCTGGCCGCGAGCCTCCGGCATGCCTTCACGTCGGACGAGCTTACGGCCGCCTTGAAGACGCCCGATTTCTACGACCGCATCGACAAGATCGCGGCGCTCTACGTCCGCGCGATCGAGACCCTTGAGGCGCGCGACCCGCGGCCGTCGGTCGTCCTCTGCTGCATCCCTCAGGAAGTAATTGACGTCTGCACGGTGCGCCGAACGCGCGCCGGGCAGATCCAGCGGATCAAGCTCACGTCGGAGGAGAAGCGCGCCCGCGAGGAAGCTGCCAGCCCCCAGCTACGGCTGTTCGCTGAGCTGGGGACGACAGTCGGTGTCGAGGATGAGGAGCCGGTTCACCAGAATCTGCGCCGGGCGATCAAGGCCGATTCGATGAAGTTTGGCATCCCAACGCAGCTCGTCTGGCCGCGCACGCTTGAGCTCGTCCCACGGACGGCGGCGGTCGGTGAGCGCCAAGTCCAGGACATCGCCACCCGAGCCTGGAACCTTCTCACGGCGCTCTACTACAAGGCGGGAGGATCGCCGTGGCGGCTGGCACAGATCGATCCCGGCGTCTGCTTCATAGGCGTCTCGTTCTATCGGGAGATCCTCACGACCGAGCCGAAGCTTCGGACTGCGCTCGCCCAGATGTTTACCGCAAGTGGCGACGGCTACGTGATCCGTGGGAAGGCGTTTGAGTGGGATGAGGCGACCGGCGGCCGGTCTCCGCACCTCGACCAGGCGAACGCCGCAAGCCTCATGCGCGACGTCTTGGCCCTCTACAAGCGCCAGAACGAGGACCGACTGCCCTCGCGGCTTGTTCTTCACAAGAGCTCGCGCTTCACGGAGGAGGAGCTGCGCGGCTTCAAGGACGGCGCCGGCAGCGTTCCCCGGATGGACCTGGTGGCGTTTGGCTGGCGGGGGATCCAGTTTCACCGCCCGGGACTCTACCCGCCACTGCGCGGGATGTACGTGAGATTTGACGATCGGAACTTCCTGCTCTACACCGTCGGCTACGTCCCGTACCTCCGGACGTACCCAGGGGCGGCTACACCCCAGCCGATCGAGATCCTCGAGCACCATGGCGATAGTCCATGGGACGTGGTCCTAAACGAGTCGCTCGCCCTGACCAAGATGAACTGGAACACATCCGACTTCGCCTGCGCGAAACCGATGACCCTGGCCTTTGCGCAGCGGGTGGGGCATATCCTGGCCGAGATGCGAGAAGGTGAGACGCCGCGGCCGGAGTATCGCTACTACATGTAAGGGAGGAGTATGACCCCGCGAGCCAAGATCGATGTGAGACGCGAGCTTCTCCAGACGATGGTCGAGGATCTCGCATCAGGGAAGTATTTCCTTCCATCCTTTCAACGGCAGTTCGTCTGGGACGAGGATGACATCAAGGATTTGATTGATTCGATGATCAGAAACTACCCAATCGGCACGATCATTCTCTGGAAGCCGTCAACGGCCCTCGTTGGTCAGATCGATCCATTTTCCACGCCGCTGGTCGGGAGCACGAAGCAAGGCGGGAAGGAGGTCTACTACGTCATCGATGGCCAGCAGCGACTCACGTCGCTCCTGCTTCTCTTGAACGACTGGAAGGTTGAACGGGCCGGCGAGGTCATTGAGCGTGGGCCGATCTCCTACAATCCGGCGAACAAGAAGTTCTACAAGAGCACCCGCCGCGGGATCGATCTCTCCGAGCTGATCCGCGCCTTCTATCACTATGACGACAATGCGATTGCGAGCCTCAAGAAGCGGACGCCCCAGGGTAGCTACAAGGAAATGGAGGAGATGATCAAAGGGGTGCTGAACAAGTACCCGATTTCGATCTGCACCATGGAGACCAGTCGCGAGGACGAGGAGACCTTCCGCGACATGGCCGAAGCCTTCATTCGCGTCAACAAGTATGGGGTGAGGATCGGCAACCTCGAGCTCATGTTGTCGTTCCTGGCCGGGGCGGTGAGCCGGGAGCTAAAGAGCCGAATCAGCGCGCTCTATGAGGAGGTATACGGGCAGTTTCAACTCGACCTCCAGCCCGTGATCCGGATCGCGTTCTCCAACTTCGGGCTCAAGCAGACCCAGATCTCGAAAGTCGATCAGTTCCGGAGGACCGTGCGGACCGTGGCGGAGAAGGACCGGACTGAGATCGACAAGGTGTTTCGTCGCTCGGCCACGGCTACGAAGCTCGCGGTGGATCTGCTGCGACAAGAACTGGGGCTCGCGACGGCTGCGTTGCTTCCATCGCAGATCGCGATCGTCCCGATCGCCAAGTACTTATACGCCCGTGGGGCCAAGTCGACCGACGAGCTTGAGGAAGAGGATCGGGAGCGAATCGCGAATTGGTTCGTGCTGGCAAGTGTCAACGGGTACTACAGCTCACAGACGGATACAAAGTTGGACCGTGACCTTGAGACGATCACTCGCGCCGAGTTCCCTTGGAGGAAGCTCATCGGCCACATGGAGGAGCGGCGCGCCCGGACCAAGATCTCGCGGGGAGATGTTGAGAAGGGGCTGCGCCTCAACGTGCTCAGGGCTCAGGGACGCGCGTACTTGTTTCTGTTGTACGTGCTGCTCGTGAAGAACGGAGCGGAGAACTGGAACGGGACCCTACTGCGCGAAACGGTGCATACGGATCTCGCGCGGCACCACCTCTTCCCGCAGGAGTTCCTTGGACAGGAGCTCGAGCTCGAAGAACCCGAGGCGGAGGAGGTGCTCGTCAGCAACATCGCGAATATCACGTTCATCCACAAGGATATTAATTCTGAGATCGAGGATACGCCGCCCGACAGCTACATGCGAACCTATGTGGAGGCGGCGAAGCGACATTTTGTGCCGATGGAGGAGAACCTGTGGAGCATCGGGCAGTATGAAACGTTCCTAAGCTACCGGGTGCGGCAGATGCATGCCGCGGGACGTAAGTTCTTTCGGGAGATTTTCGAGTGACAAGTCCGTGGAATGACTGAAACCCCGCGAAGTGTGCGCTGCCTCTCCCGTACAGAGAGCAAAGATGCGGAGAAGCGGAGGAGTGATGAAGGGAATGCCAAGCGTGGACTGGCCCTCGAAGGAAGAGGCTGAGAAGTGGGAGATTCAGGGGTTCATCGACCACTATCGACGGCTGCCGGGACAGAGAACGTTCAATGTGGCGCGAAGGCAGGAGCGGCCGGACTGGATTGTCCGGGACGTCTTGACTGGAGAGCTCGTCGGCGTCGAGTTGATATCGGTCTATCTCGATGATCGATCGGTCCCAGATCGGCACCGTCGCGCAGGCGAGGCAGGAATCCCTTACCAGAGGGGCGAGATCGCCGCGTATGGGCGGCGCGTTGCCGCCGCGGTGCAAAAGAAGGTCCGGCTTGCCCGAACTGGCTACGACACGGCCGTTCCTCTCGTGCTTCTGTCTACGCGAATGAGTACGTAACGATCCATATGGATGAGAAGGAGTGGCAGGGCATCGTTCAAGCACATGAAGGGACGTTCGAGGATATGCGACCCTTCAGCGAGATCGTCGTCTGGCCGCTGGTGAACGGCGGAGTGTTGCGGATCCGGCCGACCACGTAGGTCCTTTGGCGCGGCGGAGGGGGTAGGCGATGCCTCGGAGCCGGTCTACGATCCGGGCTCGACCGAAGAGCCGCAGGGCCTCGCCCAGGAAGCGGCCAGGGGCAGCAGCCTCTCTCCTCATCCTCGAGTGCGACCCGGCGAAGTTGCCGGCGCAGCCGCGGACGTTCGCCGCAGACCTTGAGTCAGCCGCGAGGACTCTCGCCCCTCGTGCCCGGACGTTCCGGGTGCAAGCGGAGACCAGGTCAGGACTACTTGCAGATCTCGGCCGGCTGAGGGCTGACGTCGACCGCTTTGGGGTGGTTGCGATGGTCGCCCACAGTAATGCCACCGGCGTCAATCTGACAGCCGACGGAGCCGTGTCCTGGAGAGCGCTGGCGGAGTGGCTCGCTCCCTTCTCTCCACGGACTCTCGTTCTCGTCGCGTGCGAAGCAGGCCGTTGGGTGGCTGCGGAGCCTCTCTTCGAGGGCATCCCTTCACTCAAGGAGCTCTATGCGTCGCCGGTACTGGTCAACGACCAGCAGGCGGCATGCATCAAGCTCTTGATCCCGCACCTCCTGAACGGTCGGCGGTTGAGGGATCAGGATCGACGGGCCGCGCAGCTCGTCAACTTCCTTCTTACGCGGGGGATCGTGTTGCGTCGAACGCGGCGGGACTTCCGAAATCCAGGCGTTCTGGAGGGCGCGGTGTGGACAATCGGGGAGGAGCTCGCGAAGGCCGTCCTGCATCGGCTTGGTCAGGCCGTGCGTTGAGGATCGAGATATGCAGCGGGGCGCTTGCGTGCGACGGAGCAGGAAAGAGCCAATTGAGGACAGAACTCGCAGTTGATTCGCTCGCAAGGACTTGGCCAGAGATATGAGTGACCAGCAGCTTCGTGCCATCGAGGAGATCGTCGCGCGCAACGCTGATGATCTCCGGCGGCGTCATGCCGAGCTAATACGGGACTGCGCCCACGGCCTCGGTCAGACCGTGGTCGCAAGCGTCAGGTGGCTTGCTGAACAACAGCACGACGATTTCCGGGCAGTTCAGACCGGGATTGAGGAGTTGGGCTGGGCCATCGAGTCAGTGGACCGGGCGGTGCGCCAAGGGTTCCTGCGGCTTGAGTACTACGCGCGGCTGGTGCACGGCGAGCTCGCACAGATCCGCGCGGTTCTCGAAGGACCGCTCGCGACGCAGGCGAACGAGCTGCGGCAGCGGGCGGAGTATGCTGCCGCGCAGGGATGGAACGATGAAGCTCTCCGCGATTTCCTGGCTGCGGAAGAACGGAACTACCAGGATTTCACCGTTCTCCTGAATATCGGGAATATCTACACGGAGAAAGAGGAGTACGGGAGAGCACTCGAATATCTTGAGAAAGCCGCCAGGTATGCCCGGCCGCGCTCGCCCCATGTGGCCGCTACAGCGCTGCGTAACGCCGCCTGCGTGCGCGACCTCCAGGGCGACCCGCAAGGCGCGTACACAGCGATTAGCGAGGCCCGAAAGCTTGACGCCGGGGATGGGAAGATTGCGTACCTGCACGCGAAGTATTCCGTACGGACGAGTCATGCGGAGGAGGCGCTTGAGTCCCTTCGGTTTCTCTTGCGGAAGACGCCGGAAACCGGACTGGTGGTCATCAAGGAGTCGGACTTCGCGTCGCTCAGGCAACGGATCATGGTGCTTATCGAGGAACTACGGCGCGAGACCGACGCCCGCGTAGATCGCCTTCTCGCCTTGATCGCCGAGGTGGAGAGGTATCTGCGAGAACTCGGCGGTGAAGACGCTGATGATGCCGTGCGGGCGATCAAAGTGGGATTGGACGGGGTTCGGGAGCGGCTCGGCTGCCAGGCATTCATGGACAGCGTAAATGCCGAGCGCGAAGCGAAGAAGATCCTGGCGGAGAGTTGGGCAGCCGTCGCGCGCGCCTGCGATGAAGTGCTCAAGGGCCTGAAAGAGGTGCGCGACCGCTTAACGGCCAACGCTCGGCAGGGGCGAGGCCGTGCGACAGCAGCCATGACGAAGTACGTCGGCCGCGGCTGGGCCGTGTACGTCGCCGTCTTCTGGTGCGTGTTTCTGCTCGTGAGCATCGCTGGAGTGATTGCGGTGTCGGATGCCACAGGATTCGTAGTATTGGTGATGGTGTCAGCCACCACCGCGTTCGTGCTCGCTGTGGGTGCTGGCAGACTCGCGACCCGGTGGGCTCGTCTCAAGGAACGGGATCGGCACGTAGAGGAAACGGAGCGTGTCGATATGGAAGGTGCCAAGGTGAAGCGGCGGATCGACGAGATACAGTCTCTCAAGGAGAAAGCGCTCTCATGGAGCGCGCGCTAATGCAGGGAGAAACGATCGCGTCGTCGGATCACAAGGAGGGCCCGTGCTCGCGACGCCAGGGCGCATGCCAGGACTTGGTTCTTGCGTCCGCTGATTTTGCAGATTGTCGACGGTCTTGTAGAGTGAGGATGCTGCTTGTTTATTCCATTCGAAAACTATGGAGGGCTCTGGAGAAACGCGATTTGGACCCACGCCAGAAGAAAGTCGTCGGACCGATGGGACGTCCCGCCAACCTGCTGAGCGAGGTTCTGGCCACGAGAAAGGCGCCGTTATCGAGCTCAAGAAGGAGGTCAACGAGCGTGGCGAGACGGTCTATGTGCCTACTTCGGGAGGTGAGGCCCGGCAGACACAGGAGCTTCGAAAGAGGGAGGAGCTGGTCCAGGAGAAGATCAGGCAACTTCCTCCTCTCTATCGAGCGTGGCTCGATGATCCGGAGCTTCGCAAGGCAATGATCAGCGACGAGTTGCTCCTCAAGTCAACGCCGGCTGAGCTTGTCGAGCTGTTTGAGTACACCTTCGATCAAATGCGGCAAAGATTCGACGAGCAACCCGAGCTTGTGGACTGGCTTCTTGAGCCAGTCAAAAAAGAGCTGGAGGAGAGGGCTGCTCGTGGGCGGAAGCCCCTGGAGGGCGGGGAGAGGCAGGCCTTGAGGTAAGGGGGGGTGAGGCATCGCCCATCGGGATCGTGAGCGCGGCGGGCCCAAGGCCCGTCATTTTTCGGTGCGTACGGAAGACGTGGCCAGGACCGCGGGCTCGGCCACGTTTTTTCCTTGGAGCCGCGGGGTTCGCAGGATAGATTGTGAGGCGGCGCCTCTTTTCAAAGAGGCGCCGCACCTCTTTGGCGCTCAATATCCTCCACGCGGCCCAGGGATGTCAACGCCTCGAAATTGATACAATCCCCCTTCGCCGAGCATGAGCGAGGCGGCAAGAACGTCAGGTATACCGTCGGCGTAGTCCTAACTTTCATCAGGGCCCGGCGCCAATCACGCTTCCACTGAAGATCTCGCGATGTGGATTTCCTGCACAGCCTCTCGTCGCGCGAGGAAGTGATGCTGCAGCGGGCCGCCGACGCCACGTGGGGCGCACCGTGAGGCGCGCGCGCTTCACGCGAGAGGCCGGCGCAGGCCGCTCTCAGACCAGTCGTGCTGGGTGGGTGGGTCCACTTCTGCAGTTCCGACACGATTGTCGCGGCGGCAAGACCGGCGCGCCGAGGCACGAATTACGCCCCTCACGACCTTCTGGCCCGCCCCTTGGCTACTCCCAGCGGGCTTCCGCCGCACCCACCTCGGCTCGCTCCAACGTGAGCGGTCCCCAGCGACCGTCCCGGAGGGCTTTGAGCAGAAAGAGGACAGCGCGGCGCTCGTCCGGTGCGCTGCCCGGTAGAAGAAATCCGCGGGTCCGGCAGAGAGCCTGAAGCCAGTCGTGCCAGGGCGTCCCCTCGGGGGGCGGGGGCCGGTCACCAAACGCGTGTGAGCTGAAGCCTCGGGCCTGGATGAGGTCGGCCAGGCGGGGGGCCAAGTCCTCCAAGGGCAGCACTTCCTCCTGGATCGTCCCCGTGACAGCGAGGGACAGCAGACTCTTGGGACCCAAGACGCCTGGCAGCATCACGCCGGGAGTATCCAGCAGTTCGATGCTGTTCGAGAGGCGTATCCACTGAACTCCCCGGGTCAGCCCGGGACGCTTTCCAGCTTTCGCTCGAGCAGAACCGACCAGCTTGTTGATAAGCGTGGACTTCCCCACGTTGGGAACACCCACCACCATGCAGCGCAGCATGGCGTTCTGAATGCCCCGCCGGCGGGCGACGTCCAGCGCTTTCTTGTGGCGCGCCTGGAGCGCATGCAACAGAGAGGCACGCCCTGCGCCGGTTGCTCCCGAGACAGCTACGGCGTGCTGCCCGTCTCGGCTCAGACTACGCACCCACGCCTCCGTGGCAGCCGGATCGGCAAGATCAGCTTTGCTCAGCACGAAGAGAAGTCTCTTGCCCCGGGCCAGGAGAGTCTTTTCAAGGGCGGCATTGCGCAACGTGGCAGGCGCCCGCGCGTCCAAGACTAGGAGCACCGACTCGACCAAGCGGGCGTCGGCTTCAATCTGGCGCAGGGCTTTGCGCATGTGGCCGGGGAACCAAGTGAACGCCATGTCACGGAACGCGGGGAATAACCTGCACCGGCCTGATTATGCAGACGGCCCTACCGGCGGTCATACGCCCACAGGGTCGCTTTCATCCCAAGTAACCGAATGGGCACGCGATGGGTGAGTTGAAGCTCCCGTGGAACCACGCTCTGCGGGATACTCGGCACCAGCAGCACGACACGACTGCCGGGTCGAGTCACGCGACGTATTTCTCCAAGGACAATCCTCAGCCAGTTTTCCGTTCCGCCTTGGATTTCATACTGCTGCCCGAATGGCAAGTTCGACACGCACGCGTCCACGGTTCCATCCCGGAACTTCAGTCGACGCGCATCACCCGCGTCCACCAATGCCTTCGGGACATTCCTGCGGGCCATCTCAACGGCTTCCGGATCGACATCGACGCCCTGTACGCGCCAGCCTGCTCCGAGCGCCTCAGCCAAGATTGTGCCTGCCCCGCAGCACGGATCGAGAAGCAACCCGTCTGCCTCGCCCGCCAAACGCACCATCGCGGCGGCGACCGTCGGACGCAGGGCTCCCGCACGCTCGGCAGCGCGACCATCGTGCTTTCGCATTCGCGCGTCCGAGGCTCGCAGGCCGGCGAGAATCTTGCCGGGCTGGTACTCCACTACCCAGACTTCAAGGTTGGACGGGTCCGCCAAGCGCCACCGCGGCTGCTGTCTCTGTATCGCGTCCGTCATCTGGCGGCGCAGCGCGGTTCGTAAGAAGGACCGCTCCTGGAGCACGCGCGCGATCACCCGGAAGCTTCCACGATCCGAGACCGGCCCAACCAACTGGCCGCGTGTCGTCAGTGCCCGTCCCACGCGCTCGGGACGCCACAGTCGACCCGCGATCCACTCCGCTCGATCACCGGCCGATCGCAGCGTCCGCCCGACTTCGATGAAGATGTCCTCCGCCAGCCTAACGCTTAGCACTTGCCGGAGCGATGCAGATTCTGCGGTGAAGAGGACTACGTCCGCCCGACCGTCAAATCCTGTGTCCTGAACATGTACGCCATGAATCGACTCGAGCTCGGCAGCGAGCAACGACGCCAGTCCAGGGACGGCGAACGCGAAAAATCGCGGCCCGCTCGTCGCAGCGCCCGCGGCCTCTCGGCTGAGCGGCTCGGACACTGCCCGCCGTCGCTTGGTCCTCACCATTGATTCCAGTCTAGCCCGTCCGGCCCACGAGCGAGTCGGCGCCGGTTGTGGGAGTGGGCCCCGGCTCCAAGTCTAGGCACGATCAGTTCGCTGATAGCAGGAGTGACAGGACGGTCCGACCAGGACTCGGATCGCGTATCTGCATGTACAAAGAGTGTGCTCGCCGTCCCATCTCCGGCCAACATGGACGGCTCTCCCATGCAGTTTGCAAGGCGTGGGATAGGGCTGCCAGTCGAGCTCCATGAGCGACAAATCCCGTGTCTCCAGCTCGTACGAACTTAGTATTGTCACCTACATCGGTAACCAGACACGGCCGCCCGCAGTACATGGCTTCAAGCACAGCGATAGGCATGCTCTCCTCGCGCGATGGCAGGATCAGCAATTCGTTGTCGGACCAAACGTCCGTCACCTTCTCTTGGAAGCCGGCGAATGTTACTCGATCCGTTAGGGCATAGTGCTTCACCAGCTCCTCCAGATAGTTCCGCCCGGCACCGCGGCCCACGAAAGTCAAGTGCCAATCTCGGCCGTACCAACGCGGCGAAGCGAATGCCTCAAGAAGTAAATCTTGGCCCTTCTGTATCGGACTAAGGCGGGCCACACAGGCAAATCGCGCGGTCGTTGTCATCGGCCACGGCAAGACCCCAGGCAGATCGCGCCGGATCGGGCTCGGCACGATCGTCGTCTGAGGGATCTGCGAGGCCAGCACACGTTCGAGGATCTCCCGGCTCCGCTGTGCGGGCAGCACCACTCCGGACAGCAGCTGGAGAACCGCACGAGCCCGTTCGCGCTCGGTGTCGGTTAGCAGGTCGCGCTCGCTGACGAGCCGCACCGTGACGATCAGCGGAGTGGGTCGGCTGACTTCTATTAAGCGCAGTACTGCAGGATCGATCAACTCTCGCATGGACCCGCCGGCGCTTAAGAGGATCGCGTCGACAGACCTGACGACCTCGTACGCGGCGTTCGGTACGACTTCTACCTCCTGTGGCCCACCACCCGAGCGAAACCGCTCTCGTGAGATCAGCACCGCGCCGAGCGATACCAGTTCCCGAAGTCGGGAGTCGTTGCCGCTGTCGTCGATACGAGGCGTGATCCACACGCAGTGTCCATCGTTGAGGGCCACCCGCGCCGTGTCCGCCCACAGCTCCTCACTACCGCCCCAGCCCGCAACGGCGGGTAGCGCCAGAACCAAGATGTTCATCGCAATCGGACGTCGGTGGTTGTTTCAGCTCTCACTGAGCCGCCCATCCAATCGATCAGTTCGGAGAGTCCTTCGCTAGGTGATCTTCGAGGCTTCCACGCCAAGGCGGCTGACAGTTTCTGGCAATCACTGATATAGACATCTTGGTCCGCTAGCCGGCGACGGTCGTAGCGGACAGGAATCCGGCGACCAAGCATGTCCTCTAATAGCATTCCGAACTCTGCCCACACGGACAAGGAGAACGCTGCACCTCCGCCGAGGTTGAACACCTCGCCGACGCCCTTCCGACCGATGATCACGCCAAGGCAAGCCTCTACGAGATCGTCGACGTGCAGCAGATCGCGCACCTGCAGCCCGTCGCCGTAGACAGTCAGTTCTGAGCCAAGCAGCGCCGATCGGACGAACCAACTTACCCAGCCCTGCCCGAGCGTTCCGTTCTGCCACTTACCATAAACACACGACATACGGAAAACCGTCGTCGCCATGTCGTAGGTCTTCGCGTAGTCGCGGACATAGCAATCAGCAGCCAGCTTGGAGCACCCGTACGGCGTCGCAGGGTTCGTCGGAAAGGTCTCTGAAATGCCATCGGGGTGGTCGGGCAGGACGTACCGCCGCTGAGTCCGCTCGACGCGGAGCGATCTCAAGTCGCCGTACACCTTGTTGGTCGACGCGAAGATAGTGTGCGCGGACGGTGCGTGTTTTCGCACCGCCTCCAGGATGGTCAAGGTGCCACAGGCGTTCACATCGAAGTCCTCGAATGGGTCGGTGATCGAGTCGGTCACCGTGGTCTGCCCGGCCAGATGTACGACGGCTTCGAATGGGCTGGCAAATTCGGTCATCACCGCCCCGACGGCTGCAGCGTCACGCACGTCAACCTTTCGAAAGGCGACGAGCGGCCCGGCGATGCCATGGTCAACCAGGGATCGCAAGTTCCGCTCGCTTCCGGCCCTCGCTAGATTATCTACGACAACCACCTCATGCCCGCGCGTGACTAGAGCCTCGGTGAGATTGCGGCCGATGAAGCCTGCTCCACCTGTGACCATCACCCTCATCACACATCTCCCGGTTCTAATTCTGCCATCGCGGCGCGGGCGGACACGGCGCCGGCCGCCGCGACACGCGTGGCATCCCGAAGGGATTCCAGGGCGTACCCCGGCGAGATCGTGTCATCGACAGAGACGAAGAGTGCGGCGGCCTGAAATCGGCGAACCGTAGCGACCGCGAAGAGGGTAGACGCCTCCATCTCCGTGGCCAGGACGCCGATCGAGCGTAGCATTGCCCACTTCGCCCTCCACTCCTCCGCGAGGGGTAGCCCATCTGGCCGTTCCGCGTAGTACGCGTCCTTGCAGTGAGTCAGCCCGACATGATGCTTCACTCCAGCCGAGCGCGCCGCCACTAGGATGGCGCCCAGCAATACCGGGTCGGGTACCGCCGGAACAGATACCGGAAGGTACTGAAGGCTGGTGCCATCGTCTCGCACCGAGCCACATGAAACGACGATGTCGCCCGGGCGCACGCGGCGCTGCAGGGATCCGCAGGTGCCAACACGAATAATCTGGCTGATGCTAAGTTGCCACAGTTCCTCGACAACGATGGCGGTGCTGGGGCCCCCGATGCCGGTAGAGGCTACGAGGATAGGCTCGCCTTGGCGAACCGCTTCGACACACACAAATCCTCGGCGTGCCCACGGTGTGCCGGTCGCTCCAAGCGCGGCAGCTAAGGCCGATACCCGGTCCGGGTCCCCGGTGACGATTGCCGTACGGGCTTCCGTCTTGAGATCACCCAAGTGGTGAGTCATCGCTTGTCTCTTTGCATCTCTCCGAACAATCTCGGATTCATCACGGCAGACAACGAGCGACCGCGTTGCAGACGCCGGTTTCCAACGCAGCCCACGTGTACTGCCTTGCGTTCTCTAGCCCGGCTCGCCGAAGCCTGGCGCGAAGCGCTTGGTCGCGAACCGTTAATACAATGGCCTCCGCGATGTCGGCAGGTGCGATGTGGTGGGTTCGCTCTCCCGTACGCCCAATCCCAACATCGCAGGCGCGGAGCAGCACACCGCCAGCTCCGACCGCCTCGGCCATCACTCCTTGATCGTCGGTGTGGATGAGCGGCACGCCACATGCCTGCGCCTCCAAGATGACTTGCTCGATGTCTCCGCTGTGCGGGACGTTGACCACTACGTCACAGCAGTTGATGCGATCGACGTACGGCACCTCGGGTGCCAGAACCCCATCAGGACGGGCCTCGGCTGTGGAGGCCGCCCACCTCCCAGAGGTCGGAACACCGCGCATCTCATCGAATGCCGACACGGCGGGGAAGATCACGTTCTCGCCCACGCCGAGGTCGTAGGCTATGTCGGCGAGCCGCCAGTACCCTGTCGGCCGGCAGTGCAGGTAAAGTAAGATCCGCGACGTGGCGAGCTCGTCTCGGACTGCAGGCAGTGCCGACAACACACGAGCGATTTGCTTGCGCTCGGTATTGGTCGCGAAAACGCCGATGACCGTGGTGTCCGCTAGCCTGAGCTGTCTCCGCAAGCTGGCGGTGTCAGAGTAAGGGGCGAACACGCTCTGATCGACCCCTGGGGGTGCCACGCCCACTACCTGGAGTCCACTGTCTCTAAGGTAGGAGGCCGCCGTGTGAGAACTAGCGAGGATCGCGTCGCAGGAACGCTGGGCGTTTAGATAGTATTTGCCTACGGGCAACCCGTCGAACACGACGTAAGAAACCACTGGACCGCTCCAGCCCGCTGCCCGGATCGCGTCGAGGCACTCGACAGCGTTGTAGGCATCCATGTTGAGTACGAGCAAGCGCGGCCTCATTACGGCGAGGAACTGTCCGAGAGAGTCGGTCCAGTGGCCGCCGCGTTCAGCGGGCCAGATGTGGTAGTCCGTGCTATCAATGACCTCCTCTGGCCGTGCCTTCAGCCCGAAGCAGGCTACGTTCCAGCCTGCTTCGTGTAGCGCGGCAGCGATCCGCTTAGTCGTCACGCCGAAGCCGGTCGTGAGGGTGGGCGCGTCAGACAATATCGCGATTGTCACTTCTCCCATCGCCGCCGCTTCCGGATTGCCGAAGCGTCGATGTAGCAACGGAGTCCGGTCTGATAGCGGCGGCGTCGAGTCGGAACTCTGGTCGGTATTTCGACCCAAGGTCTGCCCCTTGCAAGACTTCGCGAAGCGATCCTTCTCGGTCAGACGGGTCCGCCGTCGATGAGGCGGCCGGGCGCTCGGCTCATGCTCGGCACGCACGCCGGAGGCAGGTGAAACCCAGAACGATCATGTGTTCCGCTTGCCCGTCAATCGCTGACTCACCATCGAGGAATGCTGCTGAGGCCGTGCTTTGCGCAGACGTACCGCTCGTTGCAGCGGTAGCCCTCCTCGACCGCGCGCGCCCGGTCAATACCTCTTCCACCCTCGGAGATCGCAGTGTGGTTACGGTGGAACACTCCGGCGGCGGGGTCGTATACGAGGTTCGCGCCGGCCCGCAACATTCGGTAAACCATCTCGACCTCGTGCAGTCCCCAACCGACCATCCGTTCGTCGTACGGTCGATCGAACGGCGCACTCGTGACCTCCTCCACTAGCGTGCGCGGGTAGCTCAGGCTAGCGCCCCACGCGGCGGTCCACGCGCTTACGACATTTGCTCTACCATTCGCTCCAGCGAGGTGCGCGCGTCTGCAGGTCGCCAAGTCCCAGGTTTCCTGATCTCCCTCGAACTTCGCGCCGGTGACGACTTTACGGTCAGATCCCGCGTGCCACTTCACATGCTGGTACAAAAAGTCGCGCCGTACCCTTACGTCATCGACCTGAACGAAAATCTCGGCGGAAGGGTCGGCTGCGGCGATGCACTCGTTCCAGCGCTTCGCACTCATGTAGTCAGCTTCGTGGTGGCGCCGCAATCCGGTGACGGTGTACGGCATGTCCCTCGATTCCACCCGCACGGCCTCGAAGGTGCCGTCTCCACCTCCGTCATCCAACACGACCAATTCGAAGAGACTCGCCGGGTATTCCTGACTCGCGAGGTCGTGCATAAGCGCGTGAACCTCGTCCCGCTGCTGATAGCTAATTGTGAAGACTGTGATGCGACGTGGTTGGACCAGTGTCTGAGGAACGATCACTGCCGTTGGATCGTCGAGGCTCATCTGCCGACTTCTCCGCGGAGACAGACGTTGCCGCAGCCCTTCACGGCCACGTGGCCGGTATTGCGCCGCCAGCCGCGACTCCGCCGTACACCTGATAGTAGAGGTCACGTACAGTAACGTTGGCCGCGATCGTCCTAGCGTCGATCCAACGACGGCACGCAGGATCTGATCGAGTCACTGCTCGAGTGCCAGCAAGGGCTTCGACCGCCGAACTGGCTTCGACCGCAACGGTCGCGGCGTGCGTCGCGGCGAGGCGATGCAGCGCACCATGCCGGAGACCAAGATCATCGCCCAGGCAGGCACGACGCCACGATTCTGCAGTAACCTCGCGCAGAAAGGCGCGGGCACTGCGAACCTCGGCGTGCGCGCGGCCGAGTAGATGCTGCACATGCTCGGAGTCTGCCCGACGTATCCTAGCCACCGTAGCCGGTTCTCGAGACAGCCAGCCTGCGACATCATCAAGAGCCGCTTGGGCCACCCCTAGCGAGACGCTGGCCATCATGCTGGGGATGAGCAATCGGTACCTCCGACGATGTCGATGGTCAGCCTCGCGAGCTCTCTCTCGCACGACCCGGTTGGCCGCTACCGTGACTCCGTCGATAACGATAGCGCCGGTGCCAGTTCCGGATAGGCCAATCGGGTCCCAGCCGAACGACACGTCGCAATCCATGCGGGGCAGCACGGCGACGGCAGCATTTGACGCGCCCTCATCATCAGCGATCTCGCAACCAACCGCGACCCACCTGGCGTGCGAAAGACCGCTCGCTACGTCCCAACGGCCGAAGAGTGTGAAGTCGTCGCCGTGGCGTGTTAGGACGCCGCTTGCGACACCGGCATACGCGACGAGTACATCCGGGTCTGCGTAGATCTCGCCAGCTGCTTCCGCATCCAGCTCCATGGCGAATATCGCTCCTGTAATTCCCACGAACGACACCCACCCTATCGTTCCGCTCAGTGAAGCTAGATCTTCGACCAGGGCCATCGCGTCGAGGGGATCGGCCTCCATGCCTGACAGGCGGCGCGGTAGCAGCGTACGAAACACCTTCATCTCACGCAACAGCTCATAGCAGCGGTCATCGACCGCAGCCGTGCTTGCGGCATCCGCCGCAACAACGGCTAGCTCGGACCAACGCCGAGCCCACTCCGGCCCGTAACGAGTCGCCCAGGTAACGCCTCCCGGCTCTGTGGTCACGGCTCGACTACCATCGGGGCGCACCGCTCGAATTCTGAGCTGCGTAGATCTCCCGCTCTTCAATCATGCTGTAGTGTTCTTTTGTAGGGGCGTTAATTCTATGCGCGCTCCTCGGAGACGCGCCGATCGGCACGCGGCTGATACTAGCTCGAGTGTTCGGCGGTTGTTAGCGAGCGAATGTTCGGGCTCGCGCCCGTCTTCGATCGACCGCAGCAGGTGAACCATGGAGGCGAGGAAGCCATCCGGAAACCACGAGCCTTGGATTGACAAACGGGTAGCACCCTTCCCGTCATCGAGTTCGAGGTACTCACCATCCGGTGAGTCCACATCGCCCCGAATCGTGCCGAGATCGCCCTGGACAACGAACCGGTGACCCGCATGGCTCGTGCCCGCGGCGGCGCCGCGGATGAGGGCGTTTGCCCCAGAGACGGTTTCGAAAGACACCCACATGCTCTGCTGAACCAACCCGCTACTGTCGGGCGCGACGTCGTATTCCATGGCCTGCACGGCAATTACCGGATCGGGATCAAGCCAGTGGCCGCAGATGTCGATCCAGTGGTTGGAATAGTCAAACAGCAGGAACTGAGTCGTGCCTTGTAGGTCTGGGTTTGGCATCCAGCGCAAGTTCGTATCGTACACATGGGTGATCGCCCGGACTCGACCGATCCGGCCGGATCGAAGCAGTTCTGTCGTCGCGCGCCACCCGGGCGCGAAGCGACCGTTTTGGTTGACGGCCACGGTCGCGCCAGTACTGCTGGCGACCGCCATGATGTCATCGAGCCCGCTTGCGTCCACGGCGAGCGGTTTCTGCGCAAGCACATCTCGACCGGTCGCCACGATCCGCCTAATCAAGTCGAGGCGGCCCGGCGGTCTGGTGGCCACATCAACCAGCATGACGTCCGAATCCGCCAACAGTTCTGCGACGGACGCGTACAACCTGACCGAAGGGTAGGAGCGGCGTGCGTGCTCTAGAGCCGTTGGGTCCGTGTCACAGATCGCCACGACGTTCAAGCCAGCTTGCACGTAGGAGGGGAGCTGCCATCGCCGCGCAACTCTGCCGTATCCAATCACGCCGATGCCACGACGTTGCCGAAGCGCTCGCGCAGCGGACAACGCATCGACGGAGACGCCTACGATCCCCGAGGATTCGGTCGATTCCACGGTCAGGACTTCCAGTCCTTGAGTAAGAGACTACGCTCGAACAGAACACCAAAGTCGGAGTCCGCATCGTGTGCGGCCGCGTCAGCGTGGCAGCAGATGCCGTTACCAGCCATCCATCTCAAAGTCTGCATTGCGCCGTAACGCACCCGGCCGCTACTGTCCTCCGCCAAGCTACGCGTTACCTCATGCACAAGGGCAGGTGTTCGACGCGCCACGATGGCTTTCCCCAACGACACGATCGCCTCAAAACGGATCGTCTCAAGGGGATACTGACGTGCCAATTCCAGCACCCCTCGTCGGTCAAGATCGCGCGCGCCTGCGTTGTGGGCCACGAGCATCCCCCAGCACCATGCTGCTGCCCGGACGACTTCGTCGTTGTTCACCTGAAGAGACTTGACGACCACGGCCGCCAGTTCGTGCGCCGTGGGCACGCTGGCTATCTCACCGAGAAAATAGAGAGCGTCGCACACTGAAGCATGGTTGCCCACCGCGAGACTGCCACGCAGAAGCTCAACCGCGCGGCGCCCCGCGTCGTAGTTGCCAGAGAGGCCGAGTGCAAGCGCCGCGAATGGGCGGGCCTCGGCCGGTAGTGCATCGAGAGCCGGCAGGAGTTCGGCGACTCCGAGATCGCCGAGCCGAGCCAGCGCCCAAGCGGCCTCATCGCGCGCGTAGAACGATGGATCCCGCAGCGCATGAATAAGATATTTGGCGGATAGAGGCGTCCTGATCCGGCCAAGTGCGCCAGCCATGCGCCACCTGACGTCGAAATCGGCGTGCTCCAGCAGGTGTCGGCCAAGCGCCGGAACAGCCTCGGTAATGCCACAGACGTGCGAAAGGCTGCTGAGGGTGAGGCCGGCGGACATGACGGCCGGCCACGATGCGTCCGCAGACAGCAGGACGCCGACCGCTGTTGCGATCCGTTCCTCGTCGGAGAGAGACGACGGCGGGAGGAACGTCCGGTCGTTACGGGCTTCGTGTCCGTAGTGGTATACGAGCGCCGAAGGCTCGAAGTGCACCGAATATTCTCCTCTCGGCAAGATCTTCTTGGTCCAGTGGTGGTCCTCCAATTCGAAAACCGTTTCGTCGAACCGCTCGATCTCCCAGGAACTGCGCAAGAAGGTCGAGTTAGCGTTCCAGAAGTCCGAGTCAGACACCTCTTGCCGCGGGCGCAAGTCGGAGAAGATATCCAGGTCGCGCTTGTCCAAAAATCGTGATGTGAACGGATAGAGCTGCGCACCGTACGCGCCCAGGGTTCTCGGGATCAACAATGAAGCCGTGAGGTTGTCCAACCAGCAGCGGTTCGCGGGGAGCGCGTGTGCGCTCAGGACAACGAGCGCGTCACCCGAGCATACTTCGACAGCGCGGTTCAGGGCGGCGCCAGGCCGGTACTCGGTGGCATTCAAGACCACGTCAGCATAGCGGGCCGCAATCTCAAGTGAATCGTCCGTCGAAGAGTTATCGATCGCCACGATCTCAACCGGGAACCCGCAACGCTGCTCGCGGACGGCGTGGAGGACTGCGTCCAGGTACGTCGCCTCGTTCTTGAACCGCACGATAACGCTCAGCTTTGTCATATTCGCTCCCCGGCCGTGGCTGTGGGCCTGACGAGACGCCGCACAATCTGCCGGGCGGGGTCGTCTTCTTCGCGACGCACTGGATGCACGAAATACGCGTCCCCCATCGTTCGCGCCCGAACGATGCTGGCTGCCGCGTGGCAAGGCCGGTACCGGTTCAGTGAAGCCAGGTGTGGTGGGTAGTCCCGGACCTTCAACGCTAGAGCGTCGGCCAGAGTCGGCAGCAGCACTTCTTGGAGCGAGAATGACTTGCCGGCCTGCTGGTTGCGAGCGATGAAGCCTCGCAGCTCGTCGTACCTTGAGCTCATCATTACGCGCTCGATGTACCGCGCGCTGAAGACTTGACCTGGGCTAAAGCAGCGGTTTGTGTAGTCGAGACCGAGTAGCGCCAACATCTCGGGTAGTTCCGGTCGCAGACTACGGTACGGTCGCCACCGTGAGGTCTTAGGGGTGCCGCGGACGAAACCTGGCGCGAGGTAATCGAGATTCCGCATCGCTGTGGCGATGAATCGCTCGTAGCCCGGTTGGACGAACGCCATGTCCGTTTCGGCGTTGATGACGTAGTCGTAGTCTTTGCCCGCCGCCCATTCGAAAACGTCGAAGAAAAATGGGGTGACCTTCGCGTACTGCAACGGTCGGCTGTTCGGTAACATCGGCAGCATCGAGGCTGGAGTTCCCGGCGCCGGAGGCTCTTGTCCGGAGTTGTACCAGGCAATATCCGCCCGCGGGCAGAACAGGTGTACTCCGTCAACTAGATCTTGGAGGTACGAATCGTTTCTGTGATCGAGGATCACGACACAGATACGTGCCATCAATCACTGCTTCGCGAATTGCACTACCGCCTGCTTCAGAGTGTCCGCCACGAATTCGACATCGCCGGACGTCATCGCCGCATACGTAGGTAGCCACACAGCTTGGCTAGCGACCGTCTCCGCTATAGGGAACGGCCGATCGACTGCGCCGAAAAGCAGCTGCCCTGACAACGCTGGCCAGATGGCTCTAGCATCTATGCCACGATCGTTTAGGTATGCCAGAACAGCCGCACGGCTTCTGACCGTCACCGTGTGCAACCAGCAGGAGTAGCTAGCCCACTCGGCGACTGGTCGCGCCTGGCAGTCGCTGCCAACCAGTAGTTTGTCGTACAGACCGGAGATGCGATTCCGGCTTCCGATCAACTCGTCCCACCGCTCGAGTTGGCCAAGTCCGACAGCCGCGACCAGATTCGTCATTCGATAGTTGCGGCCAACAACGTCATGAACATACGGGCGCTCCGAACGCATGCCGTGGTTGGCGATCACCCGCATTTGGTCCGCTAGCTCGGGTGAGTCCGTGGCCACGCATCCGCCTTCACCGGTGGCGATGGCTTTGTTGGCGTGGAAGCTGAAGATCGAAACGGCTCCGAGCGAGCCCGTGAGTCTCCCTTTGTAGCGAGCGCCGTGCGCCTCGGCAGCATCCTCAACCACTGGCAACCCAAAGCAAGCCAGTTTCTCGTAGTCGGCGGGGTGCCCGAGAATATCGACAGCGATGATAGCCCGGGTCCGCTGTGTAATGTTGGCGGCGACTTGATCCGGACAGATCGTCCAGCTCGTTGACGAGATGTCGACCAGAACCGGTGTCGCTCCCACTGCGAGGACCGACGCGGCCGGCGCGGCAAAAGTCAATGCCGGTACGATCACTTCATCTCCCCGCCCGATGCCGAACGCACGCAGGGCAAGTTCGATGGCGAGCGTGCCATTGGCGGTCGCGATGACGTATTCCCGCCCGATGCGTTCACCGAGCCTTTGTTCGAACTGCCGCACAAATGCTCCGCTTCCCGAGATCCAGCCAGCATCCAAAGCCGCGTTGACGTACATGCGCTCTAAATCGCCGATGTCTGGGCTCGACAACGGAACGCGCACGCGGTTGCTGACCCCGCTGAGGGCATCGACGCCGTAGGGCTGGTTCGGTTGCCGATTGACGGATGTCCCAACTTCGCCGGTCCGGGCCTTCTTAGATGGAGACATCACGCCCTCCTAGAGTCGTGGCGGTGGCCCTTTCGCCAGCGTGATCGATTCGCTTTCGAGGATCCAGCATCCACCGTGAAAATTGGGCCGGAGCGAGAGACCGAGTGCCCGGAGACCTCAAGGAACCCCTGCTCGGCTCGCCGCTCCAACCAATTGTAGGTCAACTGCACAGCGTCAAGTCACGATCCCTAGACTAGCGGAACGGATTTGATGCGAGTAGCCTTGAAACGAGGCCGGATCGGCAAGCGAGACGCCAAGGTAACGGATTGAACCGGCGCGCTTCTGGTCAGTTGGCATCCCCCAGAGATGGTCATTGTCGAACGCTCTGTCGTCGCCGGAGTGGAACTGATAAAGATCAATGTAGTCCGTTCTGAGGGCCCGAAGCGACTGCTCCAGTAGCTGCCGCACATCTGCCACACTCCATCGCTCCTCGACATCGAGGAAGCCGCGGTAGCGGTGGCCAAACTTCGTGGCGACGATCCATGGGCTTCGCGCTCCCTTGATTGCGGCGCCTATCATTTCCTCAGACATGTGATCTCCGTAGCATTCGGCCGTGTCGAGCAGGTTACAGTACGATAGCGGACCGGATAGTCGCTACAGACCTTCTCGGTACGGCTGTTGCTCGACTGATCGATGATGACGATCTCGCGGGGTCGAAGCTGTTGGCGCGCGAGCCCGTCAAGGCACGCCGCGAGGAGATGGCTCCGGTCACGCGTCGCCACGAGGACGACCCAATCCCCGACTTGGCGGCTTGACATCGTCGCTAACCGCTCCATCCTAGAATGGTGTCCGTCTTCAGACGTTGAAGTCCGGACGGTCCTCACTGAACATGCCCACCTACTTCTCCACATTCGTCCCGGGAACCGGCGAGATTGTCGCTAAGGCCCTGAACGAGCGAGCCCGCGCCGTGGATATCATAGGCTTGTGGGACGGCCTGGTTTTCTACAAGTCTGCATCCGACCCTGATCACGTTGGCGGTTTGCGTTTCCTGAACAACAGCTTTCTGCTTCTGCGAGCCTTCTCAAAGCTCGGCGGTGACCCTATTACGCAGATGATTCATGAGCTGTTGAGAGATCGCTCATGGCGGAGGCCCGTCGCGCGCCATCTCCCACATGGTAGAGCGAGGTTTCGAATCATCGCCTCCCGGGAGAACGTCACTACCCGTGTCGACCTACGGCTGCTCCGGCGACTGGAGGTTCTCGTCGCAGTAAGACCATATCTGACCGTCAGCGTCGAGCATCCGGACGTTGAGCTCTGGCTGGTGGCTCGGAGAGAAGGAGCTGGGTTCTTTGGGATCCGGCTGGCGTCCTCGCGCGGCTCACGAGAGCGGCTATGGAGTGGCGAACTGCGGCCGCCACTGGCCAACCTTCTCTGCCTTGTTTCCGAACCTGCTCGCGATGATGTCTTTCTCGATCCCTTCGCCGGCTCAGGAGCAATTCCTCTAGAGCGAGCTTCCGCCTTTCCGTTCCACAGAATCATTGCGGTGGATAGCGAGCCACGATTGGTTGAGGAGATCCGGAGGCGAGCCGCGAGGAGGAGGGGTACGGCGCTTTCAGTCGTGCGGGACGACGCGTTAACGCTCACAAGCATTCCGAGCGTGTCGGTTGACAAGGTCGTCACCGACCCCCCGTGGGGGATCTACCGGCAGACTCAGTTGCCGATTGATGAATTCTACAAACGCATGCTGGATCAGTTCAACAGGGTGCTAAAGAGGAGAGGCCTCGCTGTTCTCCTGATTGGTAACAAGGCCGCCTTCGAGGGAGCCCTAGGATATTTCTCGGCTAAGTTTGAGCTCCTAGTTCGCTACGACGTACTCGTCTCTGGCAAGAAGGCAGCAATCTATAAAATCAGGAAGTGTGAGTGAGCGGGCGAAGGGGCATCTTGATCCTCAGTCGAGGATGACCGGTGTGTGGTGCGAGGCTTTTCGGGAAGCGAACGAGCAGGCTCGGCGCAAAGACTAACCGCCATTCCTGGGCAGCAGCACGAACTCGCTGTTGCAACCTGAGGCGTCACCGTAGCGGATCAGGCCATCGGCGTAAAGGGCCCTTCGGCCAAGAACTGCGGCCACTTGCCGCCGTGTCCAGGGTCGCCCACTTCGGCGAATGAATCCTTGGGCATTGAGGACTGTGGCTATCATTGAACTCGCCAGTTCACGGTCCGCCAACTCGAAAATGAGGCGAACGGCTGTGGACTCTGCGGGGTCAACTACGAACTGCCCGTCCTTGCGACGATAGCCGTAGGGCACGTTCCCGCCCGGCGGCCGACCTCGCCGGACCCGCTCTTGCCTCCCCTTCCACAGCCGCTCGATGATGTCCTTCCGGTTCTCCTCGGCGATCGCTTCCCGGATCTGGCGGATCAGCACGTCCTTCCGGTCCTTGCCGTTGTAGGTCGGCATGTCCGCGATGAGGACATGGACCCCGCGCTGCTCGAACTCGTGAAAGAGGTTCTCTGCTAAGCGAACGTCCCGGGAGAGCCGGTCGAGGGACGGGATGATGACCGTCCCGACACGGCCAGCGCGGCAGTCTTGGAGGAGCTTCTTGAGCTCCTTCCGATCCTCGACGATGCCGCTCTCTGCCTCGTCCCTGTAGAACCTACGGATGAAGAGCTCCTGGCGCTTGGCGAAGAGCTTCACGTCGCGGATCTGGATGTCGATCCCGTAGCCCCGGCGCTTCTGCTCCAGGGTCGAGACCCGGCAGTAGGCCACTACCGGCTTTGTGCCCGTCATTGTTGTTCAAGTCGTCACTCCGACCTTGCCCGGCGCCTCTTTGAAAAGCGGCGCCGGCCTTTTGATTCTGGCTCCTGGGCAAGAGCCGTCAAGGACGGAGAGAGCCGCGAGACCGAAGACAAGCGGGGGCGTGATGAACAAATCCTGCATTCAGATCGTACTGCTCGCATCCGTGGTCGGAGCGCTCGTTGCGGCGTGCGCGTTCGCCCCTACCGCTACCCACACCGTTGCGGTGCCAGCAGTCGCTCAGGGCCGCGACGTTCTCGAGCTCGCTATCGAGGCCGCGCGATCAGCTGGTCTCCCGCCTGTGACAAGGCTCGACAAGGTGAACGGGCTCGTGGAGTTCGGAGCGTTCGGATTCGATGCGATTGGCTACACGGCCCAGGTCCGCCAGCGCTCGGACGGCCAGTTGGACGTAACCGTCAAGCGCGGGTCGGTCTACGTCCCGCTCGGCGTTGATGAGAAGGCCAAGGAGTTTGTGGCGGCCTTGGAAGCTCGACTGCGGCAACCCAGGTAGGGAGGGCACATGAGGGCAGGCACATGGAGTTCGCTGTTCCTCGCGGTCGCAGTGTTGCTGGTTGCCGCCTGCGCTACGGCCCCGCCGAAGACGACCACGGTCGACCAGTTCGCCGGGACGACCTGGGCCGGCGAGTGGGGGAGCGACAGCGCCGGGCACGGGATGCGGAACCCCGTCCGCCTCAAGATCGATCAGGCGGACTACGGCGCGATCAAGGGAACCATGACCATCACGTCCCGGGGCCGGGACCACGCCTTCCCCGCGAGCGGCCTCGTCGAGACCAAGGATGGCGCCACGTGGCTGCGCCTCACGGTGGAAGGGAACCGGACGTTCGAGCTCCGCTTCACCGGAAGCGCGCTCGAGGGCCGCGGCAAGAGCGCGATCCACGAGGGGCCGGTGACGTTGAGGCTCGAGTAGCCGACGGGTTCGTTTTGGTGGCCCGACGCAGGACGTCAAGGGACGGAGTGCCTATGAGGAAGCCGAGCAGGACCACGTACATGCTCGTGGCAGTGGTGCTGGCCCTTGCCGGATGCGCGGCAGCCGGAACTACAACCGCACAGGGGAATCTGGCGCCCCTGCCCAAGGATCTCGCGATCTTCCCTCCGGGGCCCGACATCCCGAAGGAGGTCGCCGCGTTCTCGGGGCTCTGGATCGGGGCGTGGAATCTCGTCGGTCCCCGCACGGGCGCGCGGCTCACCCTCAATGCCGCGCTTGCCGTGACGAAGATCGAGCGGACGCCCGAAGGAACGTACAAGGCGGCCGTAATCTCGAGCTGGGGGCCATCGCCACCCGAATGGGGGCTCCCCACTGCGTCATGGGTCCCGCTTGAGGGCACCATCGAGGATGGAGTGCTGCGGGTTCCATCCTACGGCGCTAGCCCCAACATCGCCACCTATCGGCTCGATGGACCCACTGCGCTCATGGCGACCTACACCTCGAGAGGGGGCACGTGGACCGATCACGGACGGCTCAGGCGGAGCGGACAGTGAGCCGCAGATCGGGCAGGAGCCGTCAGAGGAGGAGCGGCGCATGAGAGGACGGGCAGCAGGGCTTCTTGCGATTGCGATCCTGGCTCTCGCTGTTCTCGCGGGCTGCGGCCTCGCTGGGCCTACGGTCGCCCCTGCGCCGCTTGGACCGCAGCTTCCGGATGCGGCTACAGCGTCTGCTGTCCTCCCGACATGGGCTCCCGGAGACAGCTGGACCTTTGATGGCCGGGGAGACCGCGGCCCGTATACGTATCGGCTCACTGTTCTGGGCGAGGAGACCTTCGAAGGAGAGCCGGCCTACAAGGCACAGACGCCTACCTACACCTACTGGTACGCCAAGAACACGCTGGGATTTCTCGCACGCGCGAAGGCCGGGACGGTGGTGCGCCGCGTCAAGCCCTCCACGGGATTTGAGTGGCCCCTCGCGATAGGCAAGAGCTGGATTCGCGACGCGGACTTCACGGATACGGAGTCGGGGAACCAGCGCTACACCTACACGGACGACTGGAAGGTCGAGGGCTACGGGGAGATCAAGGTCCCTGCCGGGACCTTCAAGGCGTTCAAGGTCGCACGGCGCGTCAGGAACAGCGACGCCTACGACGAGTACTGGTACAGCCCCGAGGCCAAGTCCTGGGTGAAGGCCAAGGGAGCGAGCGCTGCGGGCGAGTACGACGAGGAGCTGGTCTCCTACAAGGTCCAGTAGTGAGCGAGAGGAGGCGTATCGAGCCGAAGAAGCGCTCATTGCGCCTGACAAGCTCGCAATTGAAGGTAGGGAGCGTTTGTTCCACTTACAGACCCAGCGTTATTGATGGTTATTCCTGTGACATCCGACCATGTTATTGGGAACGGGCTAATCTTGGCCGATAAGGTGGACTGAGCAGCGTAACTCCAATTCTGATATGGGCCCGCATCATTTTGGTAGGATCCGTGCGAGTGTCCGGGATCGGTGATTCCATGGGTGTGTTGCCCGACGGGCCGATTCTCTTGATTGCTCAAAGCTGTTCCAACAGCCGCAGACAAAGTGCCACCGCTCGGGACGCCGACAACATAACGGCCTTGAAGCGCTGTGTACTCGCTCCAACCCGTCGGGCAAGCCGCAGCGAAGAATGCGATTGTTCCCGATGGAACTCCACTGCCGCCGACCGTTCCCCAGGCCGTTCCGTTACAAAACTCCATGGCTTTCGAGGTGCTGTTGTAGCGTTGAGCGCCTTCGGTGGCCGCATCGCACGTAGCGCTTGTCCCTAGTCGGACCGAGCCGTTCACGTCGAGTTTGGTGGCGGGACTCGCCGTCCCGATGCCGACGTTGCCATTGAAGGCCGCTACCCCACCCGTCACGCTCGAGTAGCCGCCCACGAGGAGATTCGAGAAGAAACCCTTCGCCCACTGCTGGGCGCCGAGGCCGACGGTGTAGAAGTTGTCAGTCGAGGGGATGACGTCCGAGTCAAAGGTCGCCGCCGAGATCTTGGTGATCGCGGTCTGGAGCGTGCGCGAAATCAAGGACTCCTGGGGGTTCTGTGAGTTGTAGGCGACGGTAAGGTCAATTTTCACCGTATCCTTCGCGGGAGGATTCGCGCGCTTCGTGAAGTTTAGAGTATTCACCACCACCTTGCTGTCGGTGAGGGCCTTCGCCTGGGGCGAGGAGGTCGCAAAGCAGTTTTGCTTGTTCACGCCGTCGTTCCCCTCCATGAGGTAGACGACGCCGCTTGAGAGTTGGACGCAGGTCGGGTCTCGCGAGGCATCCTCCATGCGGAGCTTCAAGGTAGAGGTGGCCGTATCCGAGGCAAGCTCGATGATGCTCGCGTCAGTGACAAGCCGCTGCACGGTCTGGATCACAAACTGCGCCTGCTGGGAGACCTCGACGGTTGCGGACTCGCGCACCTGAACCTTGGTGAGAGTCGTCAGGACGCCGGTGAAGAGCCCGGCAGCGATCGAGAAGACGCCGACGTAGATCAGGAGCTCGACAAGCGTGAAGCCTGTGCGTTTACCCTCTCTCTCTGGAACGGAGGGCCGTGGGGTGCTGCTGGAGTGGGACATGTGGCATGAATTCGTGAATGCGGGAGGGGGTTCGAGGAGGCCTTTACTTCAGTGTTGAGAAAATCGCCCGGGTTGTCGAACCGAGGCTGTGGATAACCGTGACGACTGGAGGATGTCGCGCCCGTCAGGGCTCCTCTCGAAGGAGCAGCGTCTTTACGCGCTCGATGAGGAGGATCTCCCGGGCCCACTCGACGGGATCCTCGTCGATAG